>Ga0208767_1000240_pt1 | contig 41398 bp, 46 predicted proteins | sample VirMetDEL_Mar_21_FD_184514 | JGI IMG/M metagenome (GOLD analysis project Ga0208767, IMG submission 184514) | Aqueous microbial communities from the Delaware River and Bay under freshwater to marine salinity gradient to study organic matter... | ecosystem: Environmental > Aquatic > Marine >...
TTTTGTTGATCCAAGTTGGTTCCCCGTCTTTGATCACTTCGTAACCGGGGGCAACGCCTTGCGGTTTCTTTACCCCAAAATGTTTTTTGAAGAATTTGTCTCTCATCATCGGTCTTGCAAGGACCAAAGAGGTTGTTTTGGGGGCGTAGGTTTTCAAGGTTTGGTTTGTATTCAAAATAGTTGTGTTCAAAGAAGTTAACACCTTTCGGATGCGTTCTATCTCGTCTTCTCGTAGTTTGGCTTTCCCACGTCTCACGTCGGCAAGTCGGCCCTTAGATAGTTCTGCATCCTTTTCGAGTTCGGACGCGTTCAAAAGCCGCAAGCGTGCGAGCAGCCATTCTCTGGATAGCTTACGTGGCATATTCAGGTCGCGACTATCCAGCCATACCATTTGCGTTTTATCATTGCCTTTATGCCACACGAGCGAAGCCGTTTAACCTCACGCATGGCATTCTCCCACGAAAATGGGGTTAAGTAGTTGACGCAAAATCCTTCATCCATATCAAAGCCCGGCTTTCTTCGTTCGTTCAGCCTTCTTGTCTATTTCCTCGATTGATCACCTCACAACGATTTCAAGCTGCGACCGCTCACCAAGTTGGTGTAGCTGGTGGGTTATCTCATTGGCGTATTGCCGTAGTTCGTTTGCTTGGTTACTCATAGTTTCTTTTTAGGACTTCTAGTCTTGTGATTCTGGCATAATGGACGCGTTTTGAACATTCGGGCCGCGATCTCATTTTTCTGATTTCTTCCCTTATGCTACATATTGAGCATTCGATCAATTCTCTCGCTTTTGCATATTCTCGCTTTCTGAAGTTCACCCGTTTTTTCCAGCCACCTTTTATGTTCTGAGCGGTTCGATCAATTTCTTCCTTAGTTTTCAGTTTCGACCGCATAGCCCTCTTTGACTCCGTAGTATTTAGCCACACTCCCAAAGCACTTGAATGGTATTAGGTTCCCCATCTCGTACTGGACTGAGCTGTAATTCTTCGCGTATTCGATTGCCTCTTCTTTGGTTGGGAATGTCTTGATCATGCCCTTACTATCTATAATCTGATGGATTCCGTCAAGTCCTATTTCCATAAATTTATGGAAAACGAAAGAAAAGTGAACAAGTCACTGGGTACAACTCCGTTCATCGCTCTTTTGTCACTCTTCACTATGCGTGTCAGTCCGGGGCTCACTTCAAATTCTGTCTCCTCAATCCAATACGGCTTCCCATCTTCTGATCAGACATCAATTGTTTCCTCAATGAGTTTCTGTTGCTGTTTTTCGGCAATGGCCAACCACTCTTCATCGTTCGCCGTCATCGGGACCACCATAACACCGCCACGGTGTTCCACTTGGACTTTCTGGGGTTGGTCATAACCCCGCATACGACTGAGAATTTCAATCGCCTTCAGCGGGTCCACAAGTTGCCGTTCTAGTCTTTGCCCGATCATGTCGCCGTCTTTATTATAGGAGCGTGTGACGACCGCCTTGCGGCATAAAGGGGAATCTGTCCCAACCGTCTGCAAAGTTGCCTCCATTGCGGCAGTCAGGAACATCTCGACTTTCGCCTTTGATGCGATGGCGACACTTTCAACACGGGCGTTGAGTTCTTCCAAATAGGTCCGAGCTTCCTCTTTTTCAAATATCCCACGAATACAAGCCCACATCTTGTCATTTGAAACCTTCTTCTTTGTTTTGAATGCCCCTTCAAACGCCTCCCGTGTTGGGATTGCTTGGGAGTATGCCAAGATGAATTTCCTCTCAGCTTGGGTCAAGGTGTGAGGAGGTTCCACAAAACCAAGTTCGTCATGCACACCCTGAATTCCCTCTGAGAAGTCGCCCGGAGGAACAACTTGGGGGGCAACCCCAAAGTTCACATCAAGCTCATTATCAGCACGATCCCCGCCTCCATCCGCCATCTTGTCAAGAGCGGCATTATATTGCCTGGCAATTTGGTGTTCCCTCTTCGTCAGAACCCGTTGTTTCTCCATTTTTAGGCGGATCGGAACCATTTGGGCTTCCAAAAGTTCAAAGTCGGAATTAGTCATCCAAAGAAGTTCCCAGAAAAGCCTAAGAGTGTCAAATTTTTCCGCATTCACACTTCCAAGTTTCACCAAAAAAGTCCAAGAGTTCCAAATCTTTCTGTCCTCTCGTTTCTTTTTTCTTTCTTAGTTTAACTAAAAATTAGCATTTAGGGGAGCAAGGGGAGTGGTCCCCCTTCTCTATACGAAAAAACATGAATCTGCCCCATAAAACACGTAAAAACACCCCAAAAAAGCCCAAAACAAGCGGATTCCGGTCGCGCGTTAGGCAATCTGAAAATCAAAATTACTCCCCTGTATGCAATTTTCATATGCCCTGATCCCTGTCATAGAAAAGGATAAAGAGTACTAGGGGAGACTTGGGGAGTAAGAAAAGTGTAAATTACCCCTTTCTACGACAGGGGGGACAACAGGGGAGTAAAAAAATCACTCCCCCAAAAAATCCTTATTTTTAACGATTTTATTTTTCGGCAAGGGGAGTGAGGAATTTACTCCCCCGGTCACTCCCCCTACGAAAAAAGAAGATTTTGCCTTGACCATTCAAAATTTTATGGTCATCTTACCCTTCGAAAACCAACCCAAACCAACCAAGAAAACAACCAAGAAAATGACAAAAGAACAGCTTTTTAAGGTCTTACGCCTTCATGGACTATGGCTAAAAAATGACAAAAGCGGCATCCAGGCAAATTGCTATGCCGCCATCACCTACCTTGAAATCTTGGGTCAGAAGTGATGGATTGCGAAGAAATTGACTTTGACGACTTCTCAAAACCTTCAACGGCAGCGGACCCATTGCGGTTCTTGCCGGAAGGCCTCAGAGAGTCCGCCAAACGGCTCCCCCCGGAGCAAGCCTACACAGTCCTTGAATTGGAGGAACCCGGAAAAGGCCACAATGCCAGCCTCCTCAAAGTTGCTTCCATTTGTTACAAAATGGGGGTCCCTTTTGAGGATACATTCGATCACCTCCAAACCCAGTACGATCCGGAGCGGATCGACTACCGGACCGCACCCAGGCGGGCGGTTCAGCGTGTCTGGGATTGTGAAGGTCAACTAGAAAAGATCATCAACGAAAAGGATTTGGGTACTCCTTCAATCGAAGAAGAGGCACTGATGAAGTTCCGGCGGACCCAAAAAGAGGAACTTTTGGAGCATTCACCACATCCTGAACCCAAGAAGGTTCGCCCCGTCGATATCATCAAGACTTTGTTCGAGCCTGACCACATCATTAACCTTCAATTCTCCGCCTTTGAAGCGGGGACTCTTGCACGGGCCAAAGAGTTAGAGGAGCTATTCATCAACTCAAACACCAAAGCCAACGACTGGAAATTTTTGAACCCTTCTCACTTCAAAAAAGTCGAAGGGGTAGTCAACCCGTTGGACAAAGAAGGACGGGTTGCGACCCGTTGTAATGCCAACGTCAAAAAACGTGAGTGGATGGTGTTGGAGATGGACGATGACGACCAAGGGAAAGTGGAGCGGTTCACCGGATTCGCCCTCCAAATGGCGAAGTTCGCCCCTCTTCACATGGCAATCGACACCGGGGGCAAGTCCTTGCATTTTTGGTTCGACCTCCGCAACTCCGAACGCCGGGTTACAAAAGAGTTTTTCAAGCTCGCCTGCCTACACGGGGCAGACCCCAGAATGGCGGTCAAATCCCAGATTGCCAGGATGCCCAACGTGACCCCGGAGAAAGAAGGGCGGACACGGCAGACCATGCTGTATTTTGACCCTGAAGGGAAGAAGAAACCCAGAGACCCAGACACAAAGAAAATCCGTTGGGATCTTGAAGGATTCGAAACTTACCTTGCCCTCAATAAACAGATCGAATTCTTCTATCATGGCAAATCCAAGACCTTCTTTACAAAAGAGAACCAAGGGGCGTGGGTTGCCCTTGACCGGACATCCGTTAAAACTCACCTTGCCGAAATCGGCTTCCGGGTTGACCGGATGGAAGGCGAACGGATTGCCCCAGTCGATGCGGTTGTCAATTCCTTACAATTGGACAAATCGGTTGATTCTGTACTTCCTGCCTTGTGTGGTCGCCGTGCTGGTTACTATGAAGAAAATGGGTTTCGGTACGTGGTCCAGAAGTCCCCTGATTGCATCAAACCCGCAAAGGGCCAATGGGTTACCATTGGGGCATTACTCAAAAGTCAATTTGATTGGTTCCACCCCCAACTTGAAATCTTTCTTGGTTGGTTGTCGTCCGGCGTCCGTGATTTTCACAACGAAGGACGCCGGACGGCACGTTTTAGCCAAGCCCAATTCATGCACATTGCAGGGGAGAAAGACGCCGGGAAATCCCTTTTGCTTGTCCACATCCTCCCGGCGATGTTCGGGGGTCGGTCGTCATCCTGTATTGATCTATTCAAACGGACCTCTTCAGAGTTCAACGCCCACCTGTTTCAATCCGAACTCCTTTTCTTGGACGACACAAAGGAACTTGAAACCAACTATCAATTCCGGGCGGCGTTTGGTGAAAAGATCAAAGAGTTGACCGTCGGGGCAGGTGGCGGGGCAGACTTCCGGGGCATGTTCCAAGACAAAGTTCCGGTCCGCCCTTGGTGGCGATTCATTCGGATGATGAACACCGAACCCGCCACACTCGCCACGATCCCCCCGTTGGAAGACGGCGTCGAAGACAAGTTGATCCTCTTGCGTGCCCGGAGTATGGAGCATGGACCATTCGCCGCCATCAAACAAGTAAACCCGAATTGGTTCGAACAGGTCGAAAGGAACATCCGCAAAGAACTCCCACATTTCCTTTATTACCTGTTGTATGAACACAAGATCGCCGACGACATCAAGGACCCTTGGAACCGCTACCCTGTCAAATCATTCAAAAACCCGGATCTCGTCATAGACTTCGAACAAACCGAACCCCACACTCAAGTTTTGTTCAAAATGGACAACGAGGCAAAACAACGGCTTTTTTACAAGACCGGGTTTGACGAAGACGAAGACAATTACAAACAAATTGCCGCGCCTTGGTTTGGGACGGCGAACCAACTCTATGACATCCTCGCCCAATGTGGGACCAGGGCAAGTCAAATCCGGTTCCAAAAGGTCTGTCCATCGACACAAACTCTGGTTTCCCAACTCCGACGGTTGGAGAACCAGAAGATTAAACGGGCAACCTACTCTTTGAGACAGGACAAACTACCAAAGAAGAGACAAGGATACGAATATTGGATCATCAACCCGCCGGGATATATTGACCCAGAAGAAGGGGAAACCGACGATTCCTCTTGGGCGTGAAGACAAAGGATTTTTGACAACAAAATGGCCCGAATATCAACCGTCCCTGTATTTGTCAGATGTGACATGCCACAAATAAAAATGAAAAAAGTTGGAAATAAAACTTGACCATTCCAAAAAATTTGGCCATCTTAATTTCCATAACCTTAAAACCAAGAACCCAAGACTACCAAGACAAAATGAAAATCCAATCCATCAACCAAGCCAAACAAATTGCCAAGAATACTTTTGATCAAGATTCAAGAATCAATGGTGTGACCATTGAAACAGTCTTCGGAGATTTCTTCATCACTAAAGACCTGACAGTTTACACTGATGAAGATGCGATCAAGAAGGGTCTCAAATGAGACCCCAAGAACCCAAGAACCCAAGAACCCAAGAACCCAAGAACCCAAGAAACTAAAATGACAAACCAAGAAATTGAAAAGATTGAGATCGACGGCAAACCAGCATTCACTACCTGCGGGAATCTCATTTGGCCAAACACTCTGAATAATAAAGAGGTTCAGTTGAAAGCATTCAATATGCTGAAAAACGATCTGAGTTTTTCAGATTATCAGCGTGTCGGACAGACAAATGTTTTCCTTCGTGGGGGTCAAATATGAGACCCCAAGACATTCTTGCAATCCACCATCACAAGAACCTTGAACGCAAAGCAAATGCCCTTCTTGATCCTAGCAACCCTGACCCTGTTCCTGTCAGCCGGATGTGCCACCGGATTCAACCCAGAGGACTACAAAAGGCACCGTTCTATCTCCGACCGTCAGAACGAACAAACCAACCGACTTCAATTTGAAGCCCGCCATGGCGGACCCATCTACACAAACCAATGAATCTATCTTTCCAGGAAGCAAAAGAAGACCCCAGCATTAAATCAATCAAGGTCATCTTCGAGCCTTTCACCAACGGGCATTCTCCAAACGCCCAAAAGGAATACACCTACAAGACCCGGCTTGATCTCAGGATTGGCGATTTTGTGATCGTCGAATCCCAAGACCAGTTCAAAATCGTTGTTGTCAGTGATGTCTGCGAGAAGGCATCACATTTAGACAAGAATGCAAAATTTGAATATCAGTGGGCCTTTCAAAGGGTCGATGTCAAAATGAAACAACGTCTGGACCAAAGAACCCAACAATTTTCAGACCTCCAATGGTCTTGAACCTCACCCAAACCAAGAACTAACAACCAATAACCAATGAAAATCATAATTGAAGTAGACGCCGCTGAACTGTCGGAAGACCTTTTAGCCCAAATCATCACACGTGGCAAACCATCCGCCGCCGCTGCCAACACCAACACGGAAGCTACAACCCAGAAGGTTGCAGAATCCACGCCAACAGACGATCCGGCGGACCGGAAAGCAGAGATTGCCGCACGTCTTGACGAACTTGGTGTCCCACACCCAAAGAAAGGTTCCAGGATGACCACATGGGAAAAGACCCTTGAAGAAGCAGAAGCGGCGGCGAGTGACCCAGACCCGGCCCAAGAAGAAACCTCAGACGACGACTCTTGTGATGATTCCGAAGAAGCGGAAGAAGCGGAAGAAGCGGAAGAAGCAAAACCGGATTACACCTACGAAAAAACCCACGCCTTAGCAAAAAAGGCGGTTCAGAAATCCGAGCTAAAAGGCGGACTAATCCGCAAGATCTTGGATGGGCATGTCGGCGAAGGCGTTGGACTCAAAGCGGCATTTGAAGAACACACCGACAAAATCCCGGCCATCGTTGCCGACCTTGAAAAGGCGGCGGGTTGCAAATACGAATAAATTGCCCAACTGAATCCTCATAGTCTCAAAAACCGCCCCCGTCGTCATTGCCCGGCGGCGGGGGCAAATAACCAACCAAACACCATGTCCCACTCTATTTTTGCCCCTTCTTCCGCTGAACAGTGGACGACCTGTTCCGCCTCCGTTGAAGCGATCCAACTTGCAAAATCCCAAGGTCTCATTACCGAGGAGGAATCCTCCGAATATGCCGACGAAGGCACAGAGGCACACGACTTTGCTGACAAAGTTGCAAAGAAGCAAATGAGCCTTCACACCATTCCCCGACCAATGAAAGACCACATTGCCGGGTATCTTGCCGAAACCAACGAACTTCGGAACCTCAGAGACCCCAACATCGTCGGGGCATCCCATTCTTATGAACACCAGGTTCCTCTTTTCTACCGACCTGAAGACTTTGGGACCGTCGATTTTCGGGCAGTTCGCCCCAACCCGGAAGATCCGAACTTTGGAATTGACATTCTTGACTTCAAATATGGGCAGGGGGTCAAAGTGGATGCGTTTGAAAACAAGCAACTCGCAATTTATGGATATTCAACCATCCGGGACATTGAAAATAGCAAAGACAAACTTCCCGACACAATGCCTGTCCGCCTTGGTATCTATCAACCCAGACATCACACATTTGACGGCTCAGTTGATTGGTGGTCTCTGACCCTTGGAGATCTCCGCAAATTCTGCCAAGAGATTGAAGACGCCTACCATGTCGCCAATGACCCGATGGAGGCGGTTTTCAAACCCTCCCCCAAGGCGTGTCTGTTCTGCGACATCCGCAAAATCTGCAAGCATCGTTGCAAGACATCCTTTCAAGGTATGGGTCCAAAGGCCAACCCATTTGAAGAATTTGACGAAGAACCCGAACCACTTGACCTGACACAAGAACCAGAAGAAACCGCCATTACCATGACCAAAAAGAACCAACCGACCAAGTTTGTGACACCTGAGCAAGTCAAATGGATTGTTGCGCACGGAAAAGAAATGAAGAAGGTCATTGATGACGTGCTGGACGCCGAAACCGACCGGATTCAAAAAGGCGGTGATCTCCGGGGCGTCAAGCTTGTTGCCGGGAAGCAAGGGAATCGGACATGGGTTGATGAAGAGAGAGCTGAAAAAATGGCGTCGAACTATCTCAATGCTGAAGAGCGCAGCAAGCCTCGCCAATTTAAAACTGCCCCTCAGATCATTGCGGCATTGAAACCACATCTTGACCCTAAAGATCCCGACATCAAACCACTGTCAACCCAAGCTAAGATCGCATTCGGGTTCATGGAACCGAAGGAAGGATCAAAGACCGAACCGTTGATCCACCGCCCCGATGGAAAACCGCAACTTGTCCTTGATGATGACCCAAGACCCGCCTTGGGGTTCAAACAACCTGAAGACCACTTTGAGGCTGAATCCGACGATGAGGATTGGGCATAATCAACAACCAAGAACCAAGAATCAAGAACCAAAGAAATCAAATGGAAACCAAAACCGTAACGATCGAAGGCAACAAGTTCCGGGTCCCGGCAGATGCCGTCTACTACAAAACACTGAATGAACAAGAGATCAAAGTATATAAGATAGTAAATGAGCAAGTATTCCTTTGTCTATGCCCCAAAGAAGTCATAAACCTCTATTGGAGCACTAGCGTTGTTGCCTCTCCTGAAGATATTACAGACTCAGGGGACTTCATGCTCCTCCCCGGCCTCTCATCGAAGAAGACACTGGAGCAGACCAAACAGAGGCAAACCCAGTCTTGGGAAGAGCATCCAGTCCACAAAGAGGACCAGACCAAAACCCCCGTCCACTACTGCCCACCTGTTGCCATTGAGGGCATTGGGCAAGTCCTTTACAACTCCACCGCGATCAAGAAGAGGGAACCGTGGAACTGGAGAGAGGGACAGATCGACCTCATGGGGTATCTTGGTAAAGCCCAACGCCACATCTTGGCAACCATTGACAAAAAAGATCAGGACGACCTAGACCCCGAAATCAAAACCCACCACCTCAATTGTGCAATGGCAGACCTTGCCATTATCATGGACGCCATGAAGCAAGGAACCCTTGTTGACAACAGACCGCCCACGAATTCCACAAAACAAGACGGGAACTTGTAGAAATCCCAAAACTCAAAACCACTAGAAACTAGAAATACACAAGATGTCAGATAAAAAAATCACTGGTCTCGTCATTGTCAAAAACGCTCGGTTGTCATTCAACCAACTGTTTACAGCGCAAACGATTGGGGACTCCAAAGACCCAAAGTTCAACTGCACTGTGATCTGTGAAGAGGGGACGCAACTCGCCGTTGAAGTCCCTGACTCCGACGGGAAGACGAAGAAAATCACCAAACCACATTCTTTCATGAAAAAGGTCTGTGATGAAGTCTTCAAAAACAAGTTCGGCAAATTGGATGCCATCTATGCAAATTGGGTATACAACAAGGCTGATGGTTCAGGAACCCGCAAGAAGTTCGTGGACAAGAAAACCGGAGAATATCGCCCCGGAACCGACGCCGAAACCTTCCTCATTGATGCTTCCATCAGAGAAGACCAATGTGAAGGTGGTAAAGTCACAGTCTTGGACAACACGAAAACCGAGATGCAGAAGAATGACAAACGGATCTATTCCGGTTGCTACGTAAATCTGTTGATAGAAGTCTATGGGTTCGACAACCCCAAGTCCGGTAAAGGCGTTTCTGCCTCCCTCGTTGGTGTCCAATGGAAAGGACACGGCGATCGTTTCGTTGGTAAAGTTGCCGATGCTGCCGACGAATTCGACGAAGAAGAAATTGACGAAGAAGAGGACGGCGACGAAGAAGATTGGGGCTAAGAACCCCAAAACTTTTCATTGTCATCCGTGACATGTTACACCCGCCTGGCGTCGTAAATACGGCGTCGGGCTTCGGGGGTATGGACCAGATAAAATTTGAGCCTTACCCCGATTGGCAGACAATGCCATTTCCTGGGGCTGCAAAAGAACCGTCGTTCCCGTGGCGGTATCTTTTCGCCCCAATTGAAGGAGATCTTTTCACCGGGCAGATCTGTAAATACCACGGATGTACCAACAGCCCCCCAAAACATGCAAAATATTGTAATACATGCCATGGCCGAATGAGAGCAATCCGAGACCCTTGGCGGTATTATTTCAGGGCTTTGAAACTGTCCGCCAAGAAACGAAATATTGAATTCAAACTGACCTTTGAAGAGTTCCGGGCATTCTGTGACCAAACCAACTATCTCCAACTTGTCGGACGGTCCCCCGGAAGTTTCCATATTGACCGGGTTGACAACTTCAAAGGGTATGAAGTCGGCAACATCCAATTGATGGAGTCGTCCGCCAATGTCGGCAAAGGGAACAGGGAACGCCACCAGGAACCACCAACAGAGGAACAGTCTGAACTTTGGGAGGATGATTAATGAGTAAAACCATCCACATTGATTTTGAAGTCTACTCTGAAGCACCGATTGGTGACGTTGGGGGTTTCAAATATGCTGAACACCCATCGACTGAAGTCTTGATCCTCGCCGCCTCAATGGATGAAGAAGATGCCCCAGTCCACACATGGGACGTGGTCAACTCAGTTGACGGGTCAGACGAATGTTTGAAAGCCTTGGATCTTCTGCAACAGGCATTCAGGGACCATTGGTTGGTGTACGCTCACAACGTCTCTTTTGAAATTGCCATATTGCAACAGCTTTGCAAAAAGACGTTTGGGTTTGATTGGAACCCGGATGTGACCCTCTACCGATGCACCGCCGCCATGTGTCGCCGGGCGGCAATCCCTGCCAAACTGGGCCAAGCTTGTGAGTTTCTTGGACTCCCGCAACAGAAAGACAAGGAGGGCAAAGACTTGATCAAGAAATTTTCCGTGCCCCGAAAACCATCAAAGAAAGACCCACGGACCCGGATTTTGCCGGAGGATGACCCGGAAGACTTCCAAAACTTCGTAGAGTATTGCCGTCAGGATGTCGTTGCCGAAAAGGCCCTCCACCGTGCCTTGCCAATGTTTGAACTGACCGGACCCGTCCTTGACTCTTTCCATATGGATCTCGCCATGAACATCCGGGGGATCCCGGTCAACATGGATGCCTTGAAAAAAGCCAAAGTCATCGCCGACAAATCCAAAGAACGGGAGACGCAGAAATTCGTCAACATGGTTGGGTTGAAACCCACCCAAAACGCCAAGTTTGGAGATTGGGCAAGGGCAAAGGGGTATCCGTTCAAATCAATGGACGCCGAACACGTCCGAAAATATCTGGGTCAGTCCGACCCGGTCAAAGATGCAGAGGTCAGAAATGCCGTCCTTCTCCGCAAGAAAGTGACACACTCCGCCGCCGGGAAGGTAGACAAAATGATCCAATGTGCTTGTCAGGACAACCACGTCCGGGGGGCGTTGTTGTGGTCCGGGGCGGAAAGAACCCATCGTTGGGCAGGTCGTCTGATTCAACCCCAGAACTTTAAGCGGTCAAAGAAGTGGACCCCAATTGCCTATCAAGACATCATCGACGGGGCGACCGTTGAAGACATACAGAATTTTTTCGGCGATCCGTTGGAAGTTATTGCAACGTCTATCCGCCATTTCATCCAAAGACCGGGTGGGAGGCAATTGGTCCAAGCTGATTATTCGGCGGTTGAAGCAAGGGGTGTAGCTTGGCTATGTGGCGAAGAGGCAACCTTGGATCTGTTCCGAACAGGGAAACCGATTTATGAACGAATGGGGGCGAAGATTTTCGGGGTGTCGGTCGAACAGGTGATCCGGGAACACAAAGAGAAGAACGACACAAAACGCTTCGTTGGGAAACAGGCGGTCCTTGGTTGTGGCTACCAAATGGGCTCGCCGAAGTTCCGTGGGACCTGCGAATCTTATGCCTTCAGAATCCCTCAAACAATGGTTGGTGAATTCAAACCCCGGTTCAAAAAGCAGATCCAGGAAGGGCAACGGATGGCATCTGAGGTCGAGGAATGGGATGATTGGCAAATTGACTTCCCGCCCTTTCATTGGATGGAATGCAAGAACACCCAAGAAGGGGCAGAGTTCCGGGTGTGGGCATATCAAGAGAATGGCAAGCGGCGGTTGGTCAAGAACCCAGACACCCCGACCGACCAGGAATGGTATGATCTCGCCTATGACGACCTTGCATTCCGTGCGGTGTCTGCATTCCGGGAAGACAACCCGGCAGTCAAAGCGGCGTGGAAATCCATTGACACCGCAGCAAAGGATGCGATCCGCAACCCCGGCAAGACTTTCTACGGGACTAAGAAACTCAAATTTCGGGTGACAGAAAAACTTGGGTTCCGTGCCTTGGTCATGTTCCTGCCCAACAAACACAATTTGATTTACCCATTGCCGAAACTCGTTTGGGGAGGCAAAGAGAAGGACGGCGAACCAGACATCAACAACAACTTCAAAACCCAGATCACCTTCTTTGGCAAGATCGGTGAAGCCATGAAAGGCAACGCCGATCCGAGATTTCCAACGATGACAGGTTGGGGACGTTGCAAAACCTACGGCGGCAGCCTCCTTGAAAATGCCACGCAAGCCATTTGTGGGGATCTCATGGCAAACGGGGCAGTCAATGCTTGGAAAGCGGGATGGTTACCATACATGTTGATCCACGACGAAGCAATCACCCCGGCCAAAAAAGAAGGCGATTTGGGATTGCAGACAAAAAAGCTTTGCAACCTTTTATGCGGTTTGCCAGATTGGGCAGAAGGTTTCCCATTGGAAGCGGAAGGGGACATCATACCATTTTACATGAAAACATGAACCATGAAAACGATTGACATATTCAAAAACGATCAACCAATCACTGACAAAGACATCGCCCGTCTTGAATCCAAAGGTCTTCTTGTGAAAAAAGAAGTGCCTATTGACGGTGGACCCCGTGACGGTCACACCCAGACCAACAAGACGGCAGGGCAAGTCGTTTGCCAGAAGGCTCTTTACCGGGCATTCAACCAGGCAAAAGTCACCCAGAAGGATGCAAGACAACTTCTCATCATTGAGGCGGGACGGAAAGGTGGTTCCCGCAACTCTCATGTCCAAAAACTTCTCAATGTCTGCTTCTTCGACGACAAAGTGGAAGTCATGGAGAAAGTTGAAAAGTTCGGGGATGGCATCGCCTCTTGAAAAGGACATTGAACGCCTCGTTTGTGAATATGCCAAGGATCGGCATTGGTTGTTCTTCAAGTTCAAATCCCAGAATCAACGGGGCGTCCCGGACCGGATCTTTGTCTTGCCATGTGGTCGTGTGATCTTCGCCGAATTCAAGAGATCCGGAAAGAAACCAACTGCCCTTCAACTGCACATCCACGACAAACTGAGAAATCAGGGCTGCACCGTCTGGGTCATTGACAACGTGACAACAGGCAAACAACTAATTGACGCCGCAACTTGGGAATGACACGGAAAATTTTACTTGCACGGGTTCATCAACTGGAAATCCAAGTTGACGAGACCAAACGGGATCTTGAAAACCATTGGATGACCCAAGACCGGGATCTCTACAACACCCGATCCAACCCCGGCGGCATCATCCAGACGATGGAACAGGACGTTGCCCGGTTGCGGCATCGGATTAAGGAAGAGTTCCCGGAATGAAATTCACCCCCAAGCCCAACCAGGTCGAATTGATCAAGCACGGTCTCCAGCACCCCATAGATTTTTGGGTTGTGGATATGGGGCTATCCAAGACCGCTGCCCAACTCGCAATCTGGGATCAACTCTTCGTCCAGGGTGAACTGAAAGGTGTTTTGGTGGTCGCTCCGCTCCATGTAGCAACGATGACCTGGCCCAACGAGGTCGAAAAATGGGATGACTTCCGGTGGATGCGGGTTGCCAACTTGCGGACAAAAGAAGGGGTTGAGACATGGTACAAAGGGGACGCTGAAATCTACTGCATCAACTACGAAATGCTGGCCAAGTTTGCTGAAAAACACATCAAGGGTGTGAAACGGAAGGATCTCCCCGTTGACGAAGTCTTTTTTGATGAACTCGACAATGCCAAATCGCCGTCTTCAAAGCGGATCAATGCCTTCCGTCGCCTGACACGTAGAAAGTCCGGGAAGGGCGTCCAAAGACTTTTCCCAAGGTGGCGGGGTCAGACGGGAACCCCAATTGGGACAAATCGGATCGGTCTCTTTTCCCAAATCCGCCTTTTGGATGACGGCGAAAGGTGGGGGAACTCCTTCACGGCGTGGCGGGACCAACATTTCAAGCCCCATAACTACTTTTCCGACTTCCCCAAATGGGAACTGATTCCCGGCATGGAAACCAAGTTGGAAGAAGACATTGCCGACATAACCATCGTCCAGACGTTTGAAGATTGGGGAGATTGGCATGAACCGATCATCCGGGAAATCCCGGTAACACTGCCGGAGAAGGTCAAGGCGGACTACCTGAAACTTGAAACCGAATATTTGGCAGAACTTGACGGGGGCGACATCGTCACCGCTGATTTTGAAGGGGTGATGCCCAACAAACTCCTGCAAATGTGTTCAGGCAACATCTACGTTAAAGATGATGAGTTTTCACCCAAGCGGGTCGTCCATCTCCACAAAGAGAAAATCAACGCTTTGGTGAAACTCCAGAGAGACCTTTGGGGGCAACCTCTTTTGATTGCTTGCAACTACCGACACGAAAAAGAGACCATCAAGGGGGCGTTGAAAGGTTGCATCGAATTTGACAAGAACAAGATGACAGATTGGAACATGGGGAAAATCCCGGCAATGGTCGCACATCCCAAGAGCATCGGACATGGGTTGAATCTTCAATATGGTGGATCAAACGTGGTTTGGTTTACCCGCCCGTGGAACCCGGATTTGTACGATCAGCTCAACGCAAGGCTTGCCCGACGTGGACAGGAAGAACAGGTTGTCGTCTGGAATATAGTTGCCCAAGACACGATTGACACCGTGTTGACTGAGAACCTACGGGCAAAACAACAGGACCAATCCACATTCAAACGGAATCTGCAACGCCTCCGGGCGGCTTGATCAACCACCATTCGGTGATTCATACAACTTGCCGGAGAACCGACCCAGGAACTCTGTGTTGTTTGCGTCTGTGTCGGCGGACATCCAGACAATCTCTTTTTCCTCAAATACAAGCGGTTCCGGCAGATAATCACTGAAAACTGACCTTTCAGCAGTGTCAAACCCATCATGGAAATGTTGTTCGGTCGTGTTTGTGGTCGTGTTGTGGCATTTCAGATAGAAATTGACTTTGGGATCAGATCCAGACGGTTTGATTCCATTGATATGCAACCAATTCACCAAGAATGTGCAAGCCCTTGGGACATAAAAGAGGCATTGTTGGGTAACACCTTTTGCCGCCGGGATCTCTCCCATCGTGTTACCACTTGTAGTCGCTGCCAAAGTGACTGCCCCTTCATTGGTCATCCCCGTGCCGGAGAGAATGACCCGGACCCGGTTGACACCGAAGAACGTGTTTGAAGTTGTGACGGTAGAGATCCCGTTGAGGTTGACTGTCTCTTCAATCTGATCCCAGTTAGCATCAACACCATAGATTTTGATCTGCCTTGCCCCTGTCCCCGAACTGTTGGTGTCATTGGCAGAGGAAGAAGACACATCCAGAGTTTCCGCAGATACCAACTTCTGGTTGAATGTCCCACCGAAGGATGCAATGATTTCCTCCACCCCGGTGTCAACGTCACTGTTGGAACCAAATTTATTCCAAGACGAGTAGCCTTCTCGTTTCCCAAGAGCAACTTCGGCGGTAAAATCTGTAGGACGAACATTTTGTGCCCCCACCGCCTGAGCAAGTGGAGCATTCCCACAAATGGATAGATTAGGAACTTGCCCAAGTTTGGTCTGGAGACGAAAAAATGTTTGGTTGGTCCCGGAGTTGTTGAAAAATTTAACCCGGTAAAATTGGCGGGACACGTAGAACAAATGTGGTACATTGATCCGGCTTGTTCTAAAATATTTTGTCAACGACTCATCAACATTCGTTTCATCTGGGGAAAACTCGATTTGGAAATATCCGTCTTGGTCTGTCTCGACCCCTACCAAGATTGATTCAAACCCGCCTACGTCTTCCCATGATCCGGTGAAGTTCGCCCCGTCATTGATTGGTGTGGCAGAAGAATTGACAGAGGAAATGATTCCCATCCGTGCATTGATGATTGGATCAAGGTTTCCGGGCATTTCTTAGTTCTCCCACTGGTCGTCGGTTTCGTTGTAAAGTATGTTTATTGTTTGGTTATTTTTTATTGTAACGGGGGCAGTTACAACATTGCCAAAGTACAACACATCAAAATCTAAATAGCAATCCCCGCCTGAACGGTTTGCTACTTCAACAACTTGGTTTCCTGTCTTCTCATTCAATGTCAGAGTGACCCCCGCAGTCTTAAAAATAAAATAGTTGTACTGTGCCGCTGAATATGTCCCGGTCGTGTTGATGTCAATTGGACGATATTGGTTTGCCGGGGCATTCTCTCCAACTGTCCCTATCCAAGAGACCCAGTCACCTTGGTGGACATTGACACCTGCAACCCTGACCCGGAACGTCCCCGGTTGAACTGGGACGACTTGGAAAATGTCCTGGGTCTGTGCAATGGTTGCCCAATCTGTCCCATCGGGAGAAGTCTGGACCAAATAATGGGTTGCACCGGGAGCGGGATTCCAGAGAACATTGACAAGGCGGTTGTCCCCAGGGACCTCCTCAACCCGCAACCCTGTTACAACTGGTTTGTCTGGGGCTCTCAAGCTTGGTCCGGTGACAAGGGCGGAAACTGTCCCGAAGTCTTGAAACCTGTCTTGGTCGTCAACCACGGCGACGATGTGGACCTCTTCTTTCGTTTGGGGTCGGATCTCCCGGACCCGGCAAACTTCGCCGACGATGTTTTCTTTCCCAAATATGAAATAGGGTGGTTCCCGTTCGCAATCAAAGAAGAATTCACCCGCCGGGATTGAATCCGACATGGTCACGATGTTTGCGGCAGATCCCGCCGTCACCGTGTAGGGTCCAAGGTCTTGGCCATGTTTTCCCCGCAAGGCGATCTTGTAAGTCTCGCCGACCTCAAAAGTGACATCCTCAGAGAGGGTCAGGTCTTGCCCGTTGATCTCTTTGACGAAACCATTGGTCCCCCATTTCGGAATGTCTGACCCAATGCGGACAAGATCCCCAAAAGTTGGGTAGTATCCTTCCAACCCGGTCACGATGCTTGCAACGTCCCGCTCGTTCTTCTCCATGAACCAAAGGTACATCCCAAGGCCATAGGCGTTTTGCCGATCCGTGACACCTCGCAAACGAATTTTTTTGGGGTAGTCTCCGGCTTCGCCCCCAATGCGACACTCAACCGTTTCAAGTTTCCATGTTGTCTCGTCGACATATTCAACATCAAGACCATCGTTCTCTTTGAGTTTGGAAAGTTGTTTCGTCAGTTTGAAAGAATTCTTGATTGTGTTTTCTGGGTTCAGGAAAAAGTCCGGGGTTGTGTTCGGTTTGTCCCTTACAAAAGTGATCTTGGTCCCATCCATGATCGGCTGAGACTTGTTCACGAAGAGACAAGTTTTGATTGCCTCCCAGACGGTCCCCCTCTGATCGAAGACATGGTCAAAGGTGATCCCGGCGGTGTCGGCAACTGTTGCCTCTGATCCGAAGAAAGAGAGATCCAAGAAGGCGTCGTCAAGGTCTCCCCCATAAGACGCCCGGAGAATGTTCGCCATTGCCCAAATCGGGGAACGTGATGCGGTCCTGTCGGCATAGGAATCAACCGCCGCTAATGTCCCCGCCCCACCATCCCAGTCTGGGAGCATCCGGGTTGCTACGACGTTGACCCGGTTTGATGCCCGGTCGTTCAAATTGTTCGTCGCTTTGGCCTTGACTGCCAACATGGTCACATCCCCGAAATCGGTTGTGTTGGGGAGGAATGCCCGGAGGCCCGTCCAGATTGCGTCATGCCCTGCCCGGTGTGAAGTGTCCTTGGTGTCGGTCCTTCGTCCCCGGACTTGGTAGCGTGCCGCCGTCACTGCAGTTTCAAAAGTGAACCTTTGGGGGGTGTTGGTTGCCAAGGTTTTTGACACATTGGCAAGGGTTGTCCAGGCCCCCGTCGGTGTCCCGGAGTCGTCAATTTCTTGGTATTCAAATTCCAACGTCACTGTTTTTGAGGACAACCCGCCGGAGTCGTTCGCATAATAGAGACCCTTGGGGAAGACGATGTCAACTTGAAGCAAATTTGCATCGGTGTTTGCACTGTTGACGATGAAAGGCCCATTCCACCCGTCCGGCTCTTCCAACTCCAAAGTTCCGACCTCACCGGAAGATTCTACGTTGGTTGGGAAAAGGTCGATTGTTTCACCTGGCAACGCAATTTCTGTCTCTACTTCTGCAAAGTTACTTGCAAGGGTGTCTTCAATGAAGATGCCATGGTCTGCATCCGTGTCGGTGGTCACATCATAGGAACCGTGTCCGAGGCAAAAAAGTTGATATTGATATTGGTCGTTATCAATAAACTGGTTGTAGGGGGCAGCTGCATAACTTGGCCAAAGCTTATTCTTGCCATAGGCATCTTCAATGACATGCCCAAGGCGGTTCTTGTTCCGCTGTCCTTGTAGGTTGAAGACTGTGTCCGGTTCTGGGATGTCCCCCGCTCTTGGGGGGTCGAAACTCAGAACATAATAAGTCGCCGCCGCCGCCAACAACGCAACAAAAACCAAGCTGAAGAAATCATTGACGGCTGGAATCCAATAGACGCAATCACCATCTTTGAGGACCACATCCCCCCATTCTTCCCGGAGTGGGAAAACCCTCTTCCCATCGACGAATGCAAGGCAGATCCATGCGGTGTCCCGGTAGTCCCCGCCGATTGAATCCAGAGTAAAACCACTGTCCGACCTCTCCACATATTGTAGGTTGTGGTGTGGATCAAAAGGGTTCTCTAGCTTGAAAATTTTGACCATTGGAAAAATTCAATGCGGTTCATGCCTATTCGTTTTAAGGTCTGAAGGTCGTGCAAACTGACAAAACCATTGGAAAAGACATGCAAGCATTTCCCCCCGTCGATGTCCAACCAAATACCAGCATGGTTGATTGCTTTCCGGCGAGACATTGCCACAACGCAACCGTGCTCCGGCCACTGAACTTTTCGCCAATCCGGTGATTTCGACCCCTCTTCAAAGAGTCGGGAACAAGTCAGAACATCAAATGGGTTCGTCCCGACCCGATCAGGCAAAGGCTGCTCAAACACATTCTTGAAATACCAGACCACCAACCCCCAACAGTCAAAACCCCGGAGATCCCGCCCCCGTGGTTTGAAAGGGATGCCCAGCAATTTGTCAGTTACCGAGGCTAGGGAATCGAGATCTCGTGTAGTATTGAGTGAGATATGCGGAATTGATGACATCGGTGAAAGAAGCACGTCCTACAACCTTGAAGGCATCAACTTGGATGTTTTCCAGATAGAATGTGTAAGGTTGGGACGTTTGCGGTTGAGAAGTGTCGTTGGACAGGAAAGGACGGTATTTGACAACAACCGGGTCGTCAGTTGCCCCGATTGCATCAATGAAGTCAGGGACGTCTGGGTCAATGTTGTCAATTGCAAGCTGAAGTTCCTGTGAACCCTCCGTGTCGGCGGTCGGCGGAATCAAATCGAAGGGGACAGGTTGGAAAGTCTGGGTTGAATCATCTTCAAGGGTCAGATCCCATGCTTGACGATCCCGGACCAAATAGAGTGTCCCGGCAGGTAAACCGGAATGCGAAATCTCCAACGTGTGCAAAGTGTTCCGGTCATTCGGGGCAAGGGCGTTTGCCTCTTTCAAGGCGTCTGTCAAGACGGTGTTGGGCATTTCTATTGTGGGCCAGGCTCAAAAAAGGGGTCTTCGGAGTCTGATTTTCTGGATGTCAATTCCGTCAATGTGATCAAAGGGAACCCGGCAAGACATGGCGGGGTTGTACCACTAAAGGAGACAAGGATGTCTGTCCCCCCCAAAACTGGGGCAGAGGATATGTCATTTTGTACGCAACCCCAATCAATTTGACCAGCAGATGCAACAGGAACAAGGCAGTATTTCCGGCTCATGGGTATGAAACTTCTGTTGGACTTGAGTGGTAGATTGCATGACCGGCACCTTTTAAATCCGTCATAATGCCAGTCTGGGACAAAGGAACAAGGAAGTGGAGCAAATTAGCTTGCGAAGCGTAGTTCCCGGAATCCGTTCGGAAATCATGGTCTCCCAGAGTGGTGATTGCAGTAATCTCATTGTCTGTCAAAATTTCATCCCAGATCCCCACACAACGGACCTTACCGTTGTGGTATAGTCCTCCGTTGGTCCACCTCCCGACATAAGCAATAGACTTGATCAGATCATTCAGGTTTGTTGCAGTGATGGTCCCTTGCGAGACACCATCAATAAAGAACTCCATAGTGCCATTTGTCGCATCATCATAGGATCGAGTAACAACCAGATCATAGAAAGTTGATGTTGATGGTGCGCCCCCGGAGATAGCCTGATCAGCCCCACTATCCCCCTTCATTTGGGCAACCCGATTGTTGCCAGAGTTCTTGAAAAACGATATGTAGTTAGCGGTCCCATTGCCGGATGCAAAAGGACATTCCGCCACACCTGATAAGGAGTCCCATGAAGCCCTGACATAAAGGGTGATGTCTCCCGTCCCAATGTCAGATTCAAGATCCATGAATGGGAGGAGATAGTCAGTGGCCCCATCAAGGTCGAGTGCTTTGGTAGCGGCGTAGGCCGGGACAACCATATTCGGGCTGGCAATGTGCCAGATGGGTGCATTCACCAAGGTTAATGTGTTACCATTTCCGGTTTCATCGGCAACAGTTGTCCCTGTCAATTCCTCAAATCTGTTATCGAGAAGGAGGTTTGCTGAAAAGGAATAGTTTTTTGCGTCGGTGTTCACTTCTTTTGGTTTGTCCACTCCGAACAAAACCCCTATCGCAGCAACATCCAAGACAGTGTTCCACACCCGAAAGAAATCAAGTGAACCGTGCCAAGTATTAGAAGGGGTTGTTGCGCTTGCGCCAATTAGGCATGCGGCATCCAGATCAGCGTCAAAACCTGCATTGGTTGAATCCAATATCTCGGTTCCATCTAAATAGACTTTTATTGTGGTGCCAGTGCGTGTCATAATCACTTGGTGCCACCGTTGTACAGATGGGAGTGTACTCGTTGCAACTTGACCACCAGAACCCGACTTTCTGTAGACCACATCTAACTGATTACCCGCATTGCGGTACATCCCTAGTGCATCACCGGTCAGGTCACCAAGGAGAAATAGATAGGGGGTGCCAAGGTTGTCATAGGAATTGAACCAAATTTCAACAGAGAGATCCCCTGTGCCTATTGTCGAAGGGTCAAAAGCGGAAGTGCAATAATGGTTCGACCCGTTAAAAAATAAGGAACCTACTTCAGTGATATTAGCTGGGGGAGAGAGACCATACTTTGCAAGGGTTGAGTCAGATGCCCCCGCAGTGGTTTCGGCGATATACAAAGCCAACTCTTCAGTGTCAAAAAACTGTTGACCAGCCACCGCCCTTTTTTTGAAACGGGTAACGTCCGCCGTCGCCCCCTGCAATGGTTGATCAACGAAATTTTTACTCTGTACTGTATGGAATCCCATCTATTGTCCTGTTGCTGAAGGAGTGATAGAGACCAAAGAGGCAGCATTGCTTCCCGCCCCTTGGCTGGCAAAATACATTTTTTTTGTGTCAGTCGCCCAATATCGCCACCCTTTTTTTGCACGTTTCGCCCATTTGGATTTATTCGCATCCGTGCCATGGGCAACCTGAAAGATCGCAGTTTGTTGAGCCAATGCCAATTGGAAAGCCATGTTATAGAACTCCGGTTTGTGTCAAAGGTGATGGGTCACGGGGACCGTAATCGTCACTGCTAGGATCAATGAACAGGGGATCTGTTGTTGCGGATGCGGTGAAATCCGAACCCCATTGATATACGTGGCTTTCTTTCCCGGATGTTGCGTTTACCGCCCCACCATTTTGTTTGTAACTGGCATTAAGTGATGCCGTTCGGGCAAGAACCCCATTGTCAAAAGTTATGGTTGTGTTATCCGATAGATAGACCGCAGTTCCGGTGTCGGTTTCCTGAGAAACCACCGTGCAGAATTCGAAGGTTGGGCTTGTGTCGAGGTCTTTGACAAAGTTTGTGACACCATCAGCCAATTCAAAGAGGCAGAATTTGAAGTTCGCATCGCATTTATCCTGCATGAAGTTCGTAGCTGATCCGAAGAATCCGCAGCGGTTGAACTGGATCGCCCCCATGCGGTGTTTCATGGTGTTGGCGTTCAAAGTAAAGTCGACCCCTTCGATGATGCAAGTGCTGGTTGAGTCACCGCCGGAATAAGGTGCTCCGAATGGTGACTCATCCGCTGTTGTCCAGTCGATTGTCACAACCGGGGTTCCGAAGATGTCCCGGTGGTTTTTTGCCTTAAAAGTAATTCCATCGGTTGCATTATTATTGATACGGATGCCGTCATACGCCCCGTCTTCAAAAACAATTGTGTCACCAGAGGACAAACCTCCAACCGGGGGGTCTGTCTCATCAGAGTCATACGACCCGTCAAGTATTGCATCAAGGTCCGCCGTGGTGTCGATCTCCCAAGGGTCCGCTTCCGTACCTTTGCCAGTTGTCCCGGCCCCGAATTTTACAAAATACTCCATTAATATGTGCCTCCTGAGATGACAAGTTGGGATGCAAAACAACCTTGGTTCGGTGAACCGAAAGATTGATAGTGCGGCAAGCCATTATATGCAATCTCAGAACTGTCTCCGGCGGCAATCGACAATGCTTGACCCTCCATATCTTTGATCGCTCTTGCAAGAGACTTTTGGCTTGGTTGACCTGAAACCGGGTTGGCAACTTCTGACCCTCCCCCCGATGCCGGTCCCGTGGCAACTTTATGGATGAAATCCGCCCCGGAATGGAGGTTGTCGATGGATGTTTGGATTGCTGTTGATTCTGCCATGATTTACGAGGCTAAATTGAAGGAGTGTTCATCCTCCCAATGTTCAATCTCATCGTGCAAATTAGAAATCACATTCAACCAATTTGTCAAATCAGATCCTTCAATAGTCAAAAGTTCAAAGAATTCATCCGATATTGTTGGAACCTCTTTGATTTCAATGGTAACTGAAACATCCCAATTGCCGCCATGCCGATGTTGTTCTTTGTAATCAGAAGCGAACCGGATTTCAGTTTCGGTCAGTTTGTTGGTATCAGGCAACGGTAACCGCATATTGAACCAGTCCGTTCCCCGGTTCAGTTTCTCGTTCCAAAACTTATTCCATGCCGCATATTGGAGACGGTTCAACTCAAAAACCGCCGATGCAAGACGGATCTCTCTTGAAAAACGGGGTCTTTGCCTTGCCCGTCCTGAATCCATATTGGTTCGGATATTGGAATGGTCAACGTCGGCGTTATACGACACCGAAGGCAAAGGGAAAATTGTTTCGTTCCAAGTTTGAATTGCCATCTTATGCGGTCCTTTGCATTCCAAAATTACGGGTCAGGGACGGGACGAAAGACCCACCGCCATAGTTTGAATCTTTGGTCAATTTTGCTTCGGTCGCCTGAACCGCCTCTTGGATAATGATTTGGCGTTCCCCACTTGGTAACATGACCGATTCAGCTTTGTCGATCCGTCCAGTTGTCTGGTTGATAATGGTGATCCCCCCGGACCCGCCACGGTTGGCAATGTCGAAGAGTTTCGCCTGTTGTTGTTTGTTCAGGATCATCTCACCTGAATTCACATTGGCAACCACGTTGTCACCTGAAAAAGAGGTTCCGGGGACAATGCCCCCTTGTTCAAAACTTCCTCCGACGGGGGCGGCACGGATGGCGGCAACATTTGCAATCCCGGCGGCAACGGCAGCACCAGCAGCAGCGACACCCAACGCCGGACCGACAACAGGAATCCCCGCCATTGCGGAATAGGCGGCATTTGCAGATTTATAGGTGTCAATGATCGCCTGAGTGACGGCAACCGCCTTCTGAGCCTTCAACGCCGCCTGACCAATCTTGGAAAGTGTCTCGTTGTTGGATTGGGCGAGTTTGGCATAGTTGCCAAACATATCTTTTGCCATGCCCAACCCCTGAATCATCCTTTCTTGCTCCATCTGAGCAATCAAATCATTCTTCTCCCGTTCCAGCTCAGCAACCATCTTGTTGCGTTCTTCCCCGGTCAGGGATTCGGCATTCATAATGATCTCATGCCGTCGAGCATAGAAGTCTTTCAACTCATCAAGTTCAAGTTGCCAGTTGGATCTTTGGAAATCCAATTCACGAATCTTGCGGTCTTCAAAGCTGGAAATGTTCTTTTCGTATTCCTGCCGCAACTTCTCTTCCATTTCGGCCCGGATCTCAGAACCCGCAACTGTGTTCTTGCGGACGATCTCCAACCGTTTCAAATAAGACCCTTCCAACGCCCTTTCTTCAGCACGTAAAGAATCAAGCAACTGAGTAAATTCTTTGTCCGCCTGTTCAGGACCAAGGCGTTCGTCTTCGGGTCTTTTCAGTAGTTGGGGGACTTCGGATGGTGTGATCCTGTACTTGCCCAACCTGTCACCTTCAACCTTTGGGGTGTTCAGTTTCTTTTCAAGTTCTTCCCGGAGTCTTTGAGCTTTCGCCCGTGTGTCGTCGATTTTGTCCCCAACATCTGTGTACCCGTCCCAGATCTCTTCAAAGGCATCCCCGGCAACTTCTTTCCAGAAACCCACTTCAATCCGGGTTTGTGCAATGGCGGAATTGATCCGTTCCCCGGACTTCTCCATTGCCTCGGCCCGTGCATCCATCGCCTTGACGAAGGCATCCCTGACCCCTGTTTTGTCCACCGGGTTCAATGCCCGCCCGATGGCGACACCAAAAGCGGCGGCGGTTTCAAGAAGTTCCTCAAATTTGGCAACGAAGATTTCAACAACCGCCTTTGCTGATTCTTTCGCCATCATTGCAAGGGTGGTAAACCCTGCCCCTATGCCTTTCCAGAATGCTGTAAATGCGGCGGGGGCGGTTTGAATGGATTTGATGAGAAACTCCATGACGTCCCCGACTTCTTCCCCCCATGCATCTGTTGAGTTTTCAACGATGGAGCTTGTGAAATCCATAATTGCGGCGAAGTCATCTGCCCAAGATTCAAAGCCAACTGTCCACGCCTTCAATTCCGCTTCAACAACGCCGGACTCCATCAGGTGATTGAGTTCGGTCAAAGCATCAATCCCAAGTTGCAATGATTCTTTCATTAGGTCACCAACCCCGGCTTCATTGATGTTCCGCCAGAGTTGGTTCCATGCATCCCCAAGGTTGGAGACTTTGCCCCCAAGGGTGTCCATCTGGTTCGCCATTGCCCCGGCAAACTCATTTTCCCCAAGACTCATCAAATACTTTTCAATTTCTTCAGCATTCTTTCCAATGGTCTTGGTGACGCCCCGGAAGGTGAAAGATACCTGGTCGCCTTGCTGTTTCGCCTTGATCCCAAATTCTTTGAGTCGTTCGAACTCGTTGGTCGTGGCATCGGCAACCGCTTCAATGAGTTGGGTCAGATCCTTCCCCATTGCCGCCGCCGTGTTGCCGTAAGACTCCAAGGCACGTTCGGAAGGTGTCAGACCAAGATTCGTCAACTTGGTGAATGCTTCAAGGGATTGTTCAAGGGCGTAGGGTGTCCGGGTTGCGAAACCCTCCAACGCTTCAAAGGCGGCATTGGCGTCTTCGATTGACCCCGTGGCGGTCTTCAGACGTGCTTTGAAGTCTTGGGTCGCAACGCCGATGTCTAAAGCTTTGCGAAAACTTGCCGCCGCTGCCCCTGCTGCAAGAAGGACAGGGATGGTCCGCCGGAAGGAAGAGGCAAGCCCCCTGTTGGAGTTGGCAAGGCGTCCGCTTGCCTGCTCCGTTGATTGGGCGGAACGTCCAAGGCGGTCCAAGCGTCGTGACGCCTGCGAAACTTCATTCGACCGGACCTCTAAAACTAAAGACTCCACTTGTGGCATTCTGGAAATAAAAAAGGTTGCCGGATTTGAAGCAACCTAAATAAAGAGGATCAAAATCTTTGGAGCCACGGCTTCAGTTTTTCAAGACAGTCATCAATTCCCTGTCCAGACGGACCAAGACATCAACTTCGGGGGGCGTCGGAAAATTGCGGGTCAGTTTTGCCCAAGCATCAATCTCTTGGAAGGTCAGGTGGTCCGGCCCGGTCTTCAACTCTTGAAACCATTCCAGTAGATGCCCAACCTCGACCGGGCATTCCGGGATCGCCCAAAGTTCGTCAGGGTTCCGCCCCTGTTGTTCTGCAACTCTTCGGAGACTTTCCCGGTGTGTGATCTTGCCGCCGTCAACCTTCGTCCCAAGAAAGAAGACCCGCTTTGCGTGGTCAATCAGTTTGTCAACGGCGGATTGAAAAAATTTCGACGGTCCCCCGCTACTTGCGAAACCTGATCTTGGATTTGGGGGGCACGGTAGAAAAGGTTCTGGACATTTTCCGGTGTGCAGGGGATGTCTTTGCCATCGTCGTCGGTCAGGGACCAATCAGCAACCAAGGAGGCAACAAGCTTCCGTTCGGATTCAATGTCAAACTTCAGACCCGCCTTGACGTTGCCTTTGTTCTTTTTGTCCCGGATGAACTCAAGGCGTTCGGCATTGTAGTTCGCTTGGGCGAGTTTGTATGCCTCAGAGTCGTCGCCCCGGATCTTCAACCATTCATCGGTCGGCTCCCCCGTCCTTGGATCCACAAGGGAGATTTTGATCCCTCCTTCAGATTGTTGGCGGATGTCAAAGTCAGAGATTGAGAGCTTGGTTTTTTTGGACATGGGATTGAAAGATTTTCGGTTCCGGGGGTCGGTTGTTTTTAGGTCCAGACAAAAACAAACCGCATTGAGCGTTTATATTATGGCCCCCGGAACCAGAACTAAGAAATTAAGCGGCAACCGGATAGACTCTTTGCACAGAAATATGAGAATCAAGGGTTTCGTCCTTATGTGCCGTGAAATTCACGGTGATCGTGATAGGACCATCACCAGTGACATCGGGTTGTGTCCCGGAACCGATGCGGCAATTTGGCAAGTTGATAATCAATTTGCGGTCTTGGAGATCCTGCAAAGTCAATTCCAATGCGAAGGATTCGTCATTGATGAATTTTTCCCAGAGGGCAGCGTCCTCAAAATACATCGTGATTGAACCTTCAACATCACTTTGCCCAACTGATGGATCTTGGGACGTTTCACAACCAACGGCGAATTTTGCAGTGTGGTTGTTGTTGATTGTGATGTTGTAGTCGGTGACGGTACAATTCGCAACCGTGTCGATTTTCAATTCACCTTTGAAGGTGTCAAAGGGTTTGTAATCGTGTGACGGAATGTAGTCCGTATTTGTTGGGGCGGCGTCTTGTGGTCCGGTCATGTCCCGGCCAAAGACCCCGAAGACAGATTTTGCAATGTTGTTGGCAGCGGCGGAAAGATTCCAAGTTGTGATTTCACAACCGGAAAAGATTGAGAAACCTTTCGTCGCCATGTCGGAGAATTGCCGCATGATGGAGAAAGATTTGCGGGTCGTCCCCGCTTTCAATGTGGCGGATTCTGCCCCATCGGTGAAAGATTCGATTTGGAAAGTGTCCCCGTCGATCTCGACCGTGTCAGTCGTGTTGAAAAGTTCATAGGTCGTGGCGGCAGCATCGGCAGGTGGATCGTAGCGGAACCGGGCATACTGACCACGGGAATCTAGGTATTCAAGGGTGACGGTCCCGGTGTCGGCAACCGTTGTGAAGGTGTCCCCAACGGCAGACCCGGCAAAATCCGTTCCTTCCACATCGACCAAGCAAGTATCAGAACCCGCCCCGGCATCATCGACAAAAGCCCCTTGCAAGGCGGATTCGATGAAGTCATCATAAGCAACAGCAGAAAGATCAGCGGAAATGTCACCAGACACACCCTTTGCCCCTGTCCGGGGTTCTGCCGGGAACCTGTCACCCGTCACCCGTTCAGATTCAAGGTTGTCTTTGGTCAATGCTAAGGTCGTCCGTGTGTCGGGAAGACGTTGGAATCGTGGATTGGTGGGGGTTGTCCCTCTCGTCGACTCAACGACATAGGACAGTTTATGGTTCGATGCTTCAGACATTGTGATCCCTTTATGTTACGGTGTGGCGTTTCAAATACGAAATGAAATTGATTGATATGGATTTCCTGAAAAACCCTTCCAAGATCCGACCCTGAGAAATTTCACTTGTTTTGACAAGGACAGAATGCCCTTCATAAATAAAGGTTCGACCCCCATGAAAGAAGACCCGGCGTTTTGTGTCCCAAGGGATCAATTCAATCTCTCCCTTGTTTTTTGCAACGTTGATGTCGATTTGTAGGATTCCGGTTTCTTCATCAAAACCTCCATGCCCAACCGTCCCACCTGTTGAACCAGAGGGAAGGATTGAAACTTTCGCCCAAGTGTTCACATTGCCGACGTTGTTGCCTCTGTTCTCCCATTCGATGCTTCCGGCCGGAAGGGTTGGCAATCCGGTCACGGTTCCCGCTTCAGTGTCGATGGATGCGTTCCCCGTCAAGAAATCGTTGGCAGCGGTGATCAATGCAGACCGGATCTTTGAATCGTTCGGGGTCATCGTTTGTTTCTTATCAGTTGGGCGATTCTTAAAAGATTTTTCCTGACCATGCCTTCGGGGGCTTTGATTGAAGAGTGGCCATCGTATTCAATCCGGGCAGCATACGGCAAGTTATTTGTCAGGAAGACTTCAAAATCTTCGGACCCGTCGAAATCCAAGATAAACTCTTCAACCCGTGGCAAGCTTGCATTCTGGGTTGCATCCTCATCCTTCTTGTCGGACGGGTTGCCTTTCGATGGGAACCAGTTGCCCCGTAGTCGACCTTCTAAAACGGGGGTGTCTTTGATCACCGATTTGTAAAGGCGGAAGATGATTTCCGCATGGAACTCTTTGATTTCGTCGGTGGATTCTGCCGTCCACCGGGCGACACCGGCCCCAAATGACATTTTACGGAATGGCGGAACGCCCGGAAAGTTTTACCCCGACCATAAAGACAACAGCTTTCGCCCCGGTCGGGTTCAAAGGGGTGACGCCGGAAACTTCCCAGACCTTCGACTCAAACAGGACAAGATCACCATTCTTCGGTTCAAAACTGTTGGTGTTCACTTCAGCATACAAGAACCGGGACTCAACCGTTGAAAGATCTTCAAAGGTCTTGTTGTCAAATGCGTTCCGCCCGGAAGAAATTGGCAATGCAACAATTTTAACCGTTTCGGTGGATGTCGATGCCCCTGTCTCTTCACCCGCTACCGGGTCGAATGTCCCACCGCCAACACGGTTGAAAGTCACGGACGTCCCGAACTTGTTGAGAAGTCGCCGGGCGGTTTTTTGAGTTCCTGTATAGTTGAATGCCATATCACCGGATGATCCGGGCGGCAGATACATTCTTGAAAAGGGGTTCCAGAATAGCCAACGCCTTGACGGGTTTGGGTTGAGGTGAAGTGTCCCCGGTTGTGTTGTACTTCACCATAAGAGAACCAACCTTTTCTTCCGCAACTTCCCGCCCTTCTGAAGATGCCAGAAGGTCGAGACCTCCATGAATATCAACAACAAGTTGACATTGGGCATTCAACAGAATGGTCGGGATCTCCCCTGAAATGATGTCACCATGCAGGGAAATGTTGTCACGGGGGAAAGTGACGGGTTGGTCTTCAAATGATCGAAAACCCTGAAAATCTTTTTCCAAGGTCTCTAAATAGTCGTTTGCCTTGATCAACAGGCGTTCCCGGTCGTCCGTGTCATCCGGGATTGTCAGACCCCGGTCGTCGGCGTAGGTCACAAGGTCGGCAACATCCGCAAATGTATTTGCGTTTGCTTCGCCGCTTGTCGTCTGTTGGACAAGTGTTGGCATTGGTCAGTTAGTCCCAATTCTCTTCAGTCTTCGACGCCTTCTTTGCCGGGGCTTTCTTCGCCGGGGCTTTCTTCAAACCTTCAGCGGCTTTGCGTTTTTCATCCGCTTCCGCCTTTTTTGCGTTTGCTTCCTTTTCGGCGGCAGCGGCTTGAATTTCGGCATCGGTTGCTAACGCTTCCGCTTCTTTTTTGCCGAGGTCGGCAGCATCAAAACCCATGATTTTCTTGAATGCTTCTTTGCGGGTTGCCCCGTTCTGTTGCAGACAGATGATTTTGCGGTGTTCTTCAGAATTGGGTTGTCGGATATTCATAATGGAGGAAATAAAAAAGCCCAACCCTGGAATGTCAAGGTTGGGCTTCTACTATGGGAATTGAGAAAACTTAGTCATTCACCTCAAGAAATGCCAAAGCAATGTTCTTGCGTGGGATGATACGATTCCAATGGGTTGCGGTTGCAAGTTCGGCATAGGTTGCGGAACGTCCATTTGCTGGTGTCCCAACATAGCTGAACCCATATGGGTGAATTGCATTGGCAACACGGGTTGCAAGTCGTCTCTCGCCGCCACCATCACCAGACTCTTCTTTGTCGTACATGGAAGATGGCTTCAAGACCGGAAGATCAGTATAGCCAACAGCACCACGCCCAAACAGGATACATGTATAGATCGAGCGATTGGCCCCAGCGGTGATCAGGTCATCATCCACAATCAAGCGCAGGCCATCAAATTCTGTAAACAGAAGACGCCCGGTTTCAGGGTCGTGAATGTCTTTTGCCGCTTTCAGGATACGAAGTCGGGTGAAAACAGTTGAGTGGACCGCCATTGCCGTCAACATCCCTTGCATATCACCAAGAGTGTTCTTTGCTTGGGCAGTGACTGTTGAACTGATCCGTTCGGCATCGGCAACAGCGTCAGCGTGGTCGATCTTTGCATTAGTTTGGGTCATGTCATTGGAGTCATTCGCCTTGTTGTCGGCTTTGATTCCAATAGCAGTGTTGACAAGTCGTTTCTGGTTGTCAGACGCCCAATAGGAACCAAGCTGATTGGTGATCCCCTCAACGGCATCACCAAGACCAATCATCTGGGCAAGATGCATGACGGAATAATGTTTGTTCCGGTCAGATCTACGGACCTTCTGAGTCGTGGAACCAATCTTATCAACTTCTGCGTCCGACGTGTTGTCATCGGTCGAATAGTTCGGTTCTTCGATTGTCAGCGCGTTGGTGTGGGTGATTTCGGCAGTTGTCCCTCCAGGGCCGAATTGATCCCGCAAAAGCGGATCATTGACCATGACACCAGATTCAATGAATGCGTTTGCACGGGTCTGTGCAATCTGGGTACGTTGAGCGAAAACTAAAGGATCATAACGATCAGAGATTTTTGTGACGGCATCGGCCATTTTTAGTTCCTCCTAATGAGTGTAAAAGATTGAAGTTTATGGTTCGAACCCCTCAGCTTTCATCAAGACACTTGCTCTTTCCGGGTTCGCCTTCCTGAGTTTGACTTGATCTTCGCCAGACATTTCAGACCATTTTGTACCGGAAGCACCGCCCCCACGATTCCCGGAAGCACCGCCCCCTGAGCCAGAATCAACCTTAATGATTGCTTTCCATTCGGGTTTGTCAAGGACACGTTTTTCATAGTCGGCAACGGACTCAAGGGACTCTTTGCCATTCTCATCAACAGGGTGGACAACGAATTTTCCATCCACTTCACGGGCGTTGAGACCTTGGGCAATCTGGTCAACCATGATGTCAGGCACGGTGAATTTCTGAGAAATCTTTTCGGCAACTTTGCGGATTTCTTCCTTTTTTTCCCGGTCTTTGAACTCCTGTTGTTCTTTTGCCCGTTCATCTTTCAATTTGTCAAGTTGGGCTTGGTAGTCTTTGCGGACCTGTTCAATTTTAGACTCATCGCCCTTCGCCGCTTCAAGGTCTTTTTGGAGTTGGGCAGCACGGTCCGCCGCCTCTTTTTCCCGCTTTTCGGCGTTCTTGCGGTGCTCGGCTTCAATGCCCCGCTTCTTTTCAAGGTCGGCAATCTTTGACATGGTCGGGGCGTCGTCGCCTTCGATGTTCAAGATGTAGTTGTCACCGTCTTGGGTGTATTCTTTTTGCAGGTCTTCGGACAACCTGCCGAAGTCTTCACTGTTGATTTTGTATTGCATGATATTTTGATTTTGTGGGGAAACCTTCCCCGGTTCATTGACAACAAAAACTTTTTTTCATCTTTTTTGCAAGAATCCTTGACATAGCCAAAATATTCGGTCATCTTAAAAACCATAACCAACCCAAACCAACCAAGAAAAATGAAAACCAACGAAGAAAAAATTCTCGGAACCCAAACCCAGCAACTCTTTGAAGAGTTGGAAAAAATTGACTTTATCAGGAGCAACGCCGACGAAATCAAAAAACGGCTTGTTGCGAAGATGACAGAAGCAAACAACAGATATTTCAAAGAAGAAGTTCCGAGAAACCCCGGTAATATCTTCCGGGGCATTGATTTTCAGAATGCGATTAACCAAAGCATCTCCCAAATACACCAAGAACAAGGAACCCAAGCATGAAACAAGAAAATGAAACTAACTGAAGAAAAACCAAAGAAATTGACCCCCAAAGAGGTTCTGGAAAAGGTCGGTCTCACCAAAGAACAAGTCGGAAAAGAGGCTGTGATGGCGTCCGTTTCCTCCATTGTCAAGAAGGCACAAAAAACCCTTGGGGTATCATTATCATCATGAAAAACATCCGACAAATTGAAAAAAGCAATGAGCAGAAGTTACTTTGCTATTTGGCGACTTATTGCGTCAAACCGGGTGTCAGACCTCCTCTGCACCTCATAAAGGTAGACCGGGAAAACCGGTTCCTCTATGCCACAAATGGCACTATCGCTGTCCGGGCAAGAGGCGTGATAGTGGACAGGTTGATAGAGACCTTGCCAGACCACATCTGCCCGGAGAAGAAAACAAAGACTTCTTTCTCTTTCTCAGAAGAGGAAGTGGAAAGGTTTCCGAATGTTGAAATGCTTTTTGATCAATTCAAATTCGACCATTGGCACACCTTTGAAAATCAAAGGTTCAAAGACGCCACCGCCCAAGAGCATTTTGTGATCCAAGTGATGCACCAATACAGTTCCATCAATTATCATCTCGTTGAGAAGATCTTTTTTGAGGATTGCCAGAATGTGAATATCAAAATCGGCGAACCGGATGCCCCCATCATGGTGACACAAGAAACCGAAAATGATGGTCCTTCTCAGCTATTCTTGGAGTCTATATTGATGCCAATTCGACTGCCTATTGACCTGCCGGAAAGACGGAAAGCCAAGGTGGTTGAATCAGTGGATGATGAAGATTGGGCGTAAAACTATGAAAACTGCAACCCTACCAAGAGAAGGAAACTTCGCCCGACTTGAAAACTCAACTGTGCAGGACCGAAGGAGTCTTGCACATAACGGGTATCAAATCACAGGGTCCAATGGTTCCTACTCAATCTACATTCCCCAAGATTGGGCGTTGACTTGGTCCCTCTGTTCTAAGTTGCAATCTTTGGGTTTTGAGATTAGGTCAGGTGGATGAAAATAGAAATTTCTCTCCTTCCCGGTCTCCCAGTTATTGCAGAACATAAAGACAAGGGCTGGACCATTGTTGAAGGAATGCCACAAGCTCAACACGGCATTGATTTGTTTTTCTCCCGGACAATGGCGGGGGAATATTTCCCAACTGTTGAAAGCGAAGGTGATGCACTTGTTAATGCTTTCAATGGTCGGGTGTTGGAAAGCTCAGATGAGGAAGTTGGCGACGAAGAAAATATTGATTATTGAACCTGTTGGATTGTACCAACAATGAAATCAAAAAATTCAGGGTCTTGATTGGCAAATAGAACAGGGTTTTCATAGAGACGTTGGACCCCCATTGTCAAAACTTCGGTCGATGGTCTGTCCGGGTTGTGTTTCCCAGTGTATAAACTGCCCCCCTTTGTCTCCCATTCATCTTCAAAAGCTTCTTCATCCCGTTTGTAGCCCCCGCCTTTCTTTTTCTTCAAGCTAACTGGTTTTTCACCTTTGGCACGTTTTGCAAGGAATGCTTTTGTCTTTTTTGAGATTTCCGGGTGTGCATATTCTATGTCGTGGACAAACTCATGTATTACCACCCCAATTGATGTTCTGTCATTTATGTTGATTGATCTGTCACGGGATGAATAAAAAGCACGGGATTTTTTACCTTTCAAAAATTTCACCCCTACTTTTTGAGGCAGTATGTCTTTATGGACAACGAAAGACAGAAATTCAGTCGCCACCCGTACTGACCCGGACAACCTGTCTTCAACCGTCTTTGTGACTTTCCCAAGAATTGATTCCGGTTCCCCCATTGCTTCAAGATCTTCAAGCCAAAGATTTTGACGTGCCTTTTGGTTCACCTGTCTGGTCAAATCAACAATCGACCGTTCATGTTTGTGAAACTGTTCTGCAAAATGGTTTGCCCCTTGCCGCCTCCGGGCTTTTTTCGCCCAGTTATATTTCGCCCTGAACTCTTCCCGTCTGTCCATTAGGTCTTCAATTTTTTTAACTTCTTCAGAGGAAAGAAGAGAAGCAACCTTCTCCCGCTTTTGCACATTGGACGGGGGTGATTGATCACCAACATTTTTGGTCGTCTTTTGTGACTTGTCACGTTTTCGGGGTGTCACCGGGGCGGAATCTCCGAACGCCTTTTTGAAGGCATTTGGTTCTTTCGCCTTCATCTCGTCCAAAGTCAAAGGTTCAAAGTTCCGGTCAAATTGCAGATCCCGGAACCGTGCCGGGGACAACCCGCCATCTAAGAACAACTTTGCCCGTTTCTCTCCCAAGGCATCAATCACCGTTTGACGGTCCTGTTTCTTCAACCAGTCGTAATAATTGTCCTTTGCCGACACAGGACCAAATTCGGCGGATCTGGTCGCCCCTTCGTCAAGGAAATCGTATTTTGGGTTCGTCACCGGGACAGTCGTTGAACGACAGTTTGGATGGATCGGCGGAATCGGTCCTTTTTCAAATTCAAATTTGCGACCGTCCAAAGACTTGCATTGGGAAGATGTCTTGCGGTCCAAAGTGGACAGCCATTCATAGCCCCGGACGACCTTGCTGTTCTTTTGCCAAATCTCCATCCGGGCAGAACTTGCAACGTGTTGGACCGATGTTCTGACAACCGTTGAAGCATTCCGGCGGGATATGTTCAAGATCCCGTCTTTATATCCATTTGCCTTGGTCCCGATAATACGGCGGACAGCTTGTTGGTTTGTCTCCCCCTGCGACCATGCCAAGCGGATGACATCAGAAACCCGTTTCGACTCTATCTGGGTGAAATCCTTCTGCCAAGATGCCAAGAGATCCCCATTGACAGAAAGGGGACGTTTCAGGATGGCACGTTGCAGATCTATCTTGGTGAACTTTGCCAGTTTGGTCCCCCTCAGATCAATGAATTTCCCCAATGCTTCAAGTTCCTGTTCTTGTGTCAATTGGGCGATACCTGACAAACCAATGGCGAAGTCGTCCATGTAGGAAGAGAAAACCTTGATTTGGTCCTCTTTCAGATCCCGGATGAAACTTTCCAGTTTTTGCCGGGGTAAAGATTCAAATTCATCATCCAGTTCGATGAATGCCGACCGGATCAATTTTTCAATCTCTTTGAATGCCTCGTTGAAGTCCCGGAATTGCCCGGACTTGATCCGCTCCAGCAGGACTTGCCGTTTGATTGCCAGATCTAAATAGTTGCTTGCCATCAACTGAATCTCTCAATTGCGAACTTCAAGGCAACCACAATTCCGAACCCAAGGGAGACCCGGACAAATAGTTGGTGAATCGCCTTATCAGTCTTGTCGGCGAAAGGTCGGAAAGTCCCCTCTTTGAATTTGTAAAGGTCTTCCCGGTGATCCTTCTCCTGTTCTTTGACGTTGCGAACGTCTGTTTCCAACGCCGCCAACCGTTCTTCAACTGTTGGTCTCTCACTCACGTTTCATTTCCAATGCTTCAATTCGGATTGAATGACTCTGAACCAATTGTTGCAACCACTGCGGGGGGTATTTTTCAGAGATCTTGTCGAAAACTCTCTGCTCCAGTTTGGTCATTGCCAAATCCACTTCTGCCCGTGTGTAGGTGTCAGCACTCTTGGTCAGGTACTCAAGCTGTTGGGTGATTAACTTCTGATTGGTGGAAACCTCATTGAGTGATTGTACAACCCAAATGTTGAAGCCAACGATGAAAGGGAAGCCGAAAGCAAAAACGGTAATGGATGCCCTGAAAAGGATGGACCATTTACCATTTAGGGAACCGATGCGGTGATCCCTCTTTATTTCTTCCAAAACCTCTTCAGTTTCTTTTTCCATGTCTATATTTCCCCGGTTGGGTTGTCTCCGGCGATGGATGCCTTTGCAATCTCATCATCCGTCAGTTTTGCCCCTTTTCTCCGGGCGTTGTCCCGGACTTCCTCCAATGAGAAAATCCCTTTGAAGTATCCGTCGGTGAACTCTTGGGCAGTCAGACCCCCGAAATCATATTCGGTGTTCAATTCGACCTTCACATTGCCAGAAGGTTCATTCAAGAACTCTTCGGCGATTGTGAACGCCTGAACATAGCCGGAAGAGACGTTATTGGCTATACTGGACAGGACGGACACCTCCCCGGTTTTGTCCAACCCGGCTTCAAATGCGGTCTTTTCAACAGTCTGGGCTTCAATGAGTCTTCCCCCAATCGCCTTCATCTGCTCGACTTTGTCTTTCATCAACTCAGAAGACATCGTCGTCGAATTGGCCTGAAGCATCTCCGCCTTACCGCCTTGGGGTAAAAGAAGGGCATTCCCACCACCGAAAAAGATCCCGTTTTTGAAGAATCTGTCCGCCCATTCTTCAGTCAACCCGGAGATGGCGATTCCGGTTTGCCCTTCATGGAATGCCGACCATTCAACATCCGCTGAATTTTGATAGTGGGCGATGTTTGTGTTCGCCAAATCTATCAGCGGCGGACGATCAACCCGTTCGTCGTTGTTCTCTGACCCAAGGAAAATAAAAGGGATATATCCCAAAGGTCTCCGGTCGTATCGGAAAATGAACCGCTTGGGTTCCACAATCTCAAATTGAACCTTCCCATTCTTCCTTGATCCTTCGACCTCCCCATAGACTTCGACCGAAACCGCCGGGATGGATTCTTCAGAGTTTTCAAGTTGTATCTGCTCCCAGCGGTAAACTCTCCAACGGTCTTCAAACTTCTTTTCAAATTCATCAATGGCAATCTCTTCCTGTTCAAAGAGAACCAAAGTTTGCAGTTGTTTGTTTCCGGTCTTCCGGTCAACTGCCATCGTCCAGTTGATGACCTGCTCTGGTTGGTAAAAAAGAATTTTGGGCTTCAACCCCCCATTTTCCAAGTCTGCCTTGGTGACGACTTCCCCTTCTTCAATGGTTGGGAAATCGACAAGCAACCCGGAACGCCCGAAACCCAGAACGTCACCAAGAACCGCCTTGGCTTGCTGTTCAAATGTGGTCCCTGCCCCGTCGATGTCTCCCGCCATCATTTGGATGGAGTCCGGCAATTCAAATTTTGTTTCACGGATGAAGACCTCCCCGGTCAACTCTTCAACGGTCCGCCCGGTGACGTTGAAGAATCTCGCCCGTGCAAGATATTTCTCGTTGATCGCCTCATTTTCAACCGTGTCGGGGCTTGCAAGGATTTCGGGCAGGTAGGTCTTGCCGCCTTCTTTGATTGCTCTCTGTCCGGCGATGCAGTCCCGGATCAACGCCCAATCCGGCATTCTTTCAAGGACTTCCGGGCGAATATATCCCACATTGGGGGTCTTCTTTTCTTCTGCCATGGTCGGGTGATTGAAAGGTTGTTTGCCCCAAAGTCGATCCTCTTTTCTGGTTGCAAGAAATTTCTGGTCTTATATTTCGTCAGGAATGAAAGAAAAACTGATCAATGGACAGAGACCTTGCCATTTTATCGGCGGCTTGAAAACTGCCCAACTTGACGACTCGAAATGGGAGATCCTGCTTGACGATTTCCAATGGGAATATGGAGCGGATACCCCGATCAATGTTCCGGCGGGGGTTGTGTCAGATGGCGGGCCAAGTGTCCCACCTTACCCAGTCTTCTTGCTTGGTGGTCTGGTTGCCGGGGTGGTCGGTGGTGGTCTCCTCTGGTTGTTTGCTTTCCCTTGGTTGTCTTCGCTCCCAGTTCTGTCCCTCTGTGCCATATTGGGGGTTCTCCTTGGTGGTTTAATCCGTTACCGAATCCGCCCGTCTGTCTTCAAAATCGTCGGGTATCTTCACGACTATCTCCGGGTTTTGTTGACAACTGGAAATGCAACCACAGATGCCATGTTGAGGGACGCCGCCTATTGGAACCGCCCGGACAAACTCACTCCTTTTGATGCCTGGTTGATTTATCTTGGGGTCAGGATCGGGACTCACACCGGGTTCAAATCTGAACCACCCCAATCCGTCATCGACGATGCAATCAAAGTTTTCGCCAAGCATTTAGGCGTTGAACCCTCCGAAGTCGAATTCATCCCGGAAACGTCTTTGGTCAAACTCAAAACACACCATGAAAAATAAACTGATCACCCTTGCCGCCCTTGCGGTCCTAACAACTTCAACCGGATGCGGGCTGACCTCCATCTCGCTTGCGGATGGAATCATCAAATTTGAGGCAAACTTGCCGGATGGCAAAACCGGGAAGTAAAAAGACCCGCACCGGGTTCTCCCAATACGGGTCAAAGCGAAACCCCACCGGGACCAAAACCGGTGGGGTTTCTTGTTTACCTTCCCTGCTTTGAGAAACCAAGAAAACCAGTAATATGACCTCCCCAAGGAAAATTTTTTCATTTTTTTTGCAAGATTGGATTGACACAACCAAAATATTTGGCCATCTTAAAAACCATGTTCACCTTCACCCGCATTCTTCTCTCTGGTCAAGAGACCGAAAAAGTTCACCTCAACAACCGTTTGGGAGTTGAAGAACACGTTGCCAGTGTCATCAATCGGGTCCAACGGTTCCGGTTGGTCAACGATGCAACCGGGCAATCAAAAGTTTTTGATTTCAACGGGGGACAATTCGTGGAAATCCAGTTGTAAACCCCGCAAACTTTCAAGCCCCACTGGGAACAGTGGGGCTTTTTTGTGTCACCTTGCCCTCGTCGTCTTGATGTCCTGAATCATCGCAGGTCTGTCCTCCAAAACCATATATCTTGTTTCGTCCCAGACGTGGTCCTCTGCATCGGTGTCAACATCGTCCGGGTCGTCTTCATCCCTTGGCAAATAGGGGACCGTCTGGATGAACTCATCACAGTTGTCCATCACATAGAACCCTTTACCTTCTCCGGTCACAGAGGACGCCAGCATCGACTTGAACATTTCCAACCCATTCTTTCTTGATCCTGGTTTTTTGTCCGCCGGAATCCATTTGATCCCTTCTTCCTCCATCTTGGAAGCAATCGACCCACTTTCCTTTTCAGTCACGGCGTAGATTTGAGAGTCGGCGGGACCAGGTCGGAACCTGGATTGAACCCAACCATTTTTCAAGAGCGATTCTCCCCGTTCCCGGATCTTCCGGGCGACCTTCTTTGCTTCCCAACCAACACCTTTATTCGTTCCATAGGCGGGGACAAACTGCCCGGAACCCGTCTTTGTGGTCAGTACACCATAAAGACCTGCGACCCGGATCAAAGACCCTTTCTTGGGGCAAAACTTCTTTCCATTTGGCAAGGTCACTTCTTCACCGTTGGCAATCGCCCAGAACCCGGTTGAGAAAGGATGAGAAGACCCCCAGTCGAAAGACCGGGCCAACTTCCAAGATGCAGGGACTTTGAACCGGGGAATGATGTGAGTCCGGGGTTCCCAAAAACCATCTAAAGCCCCGCCGGAGGCAACCGCCCAGTCGCCACCTAGCCAGGCTTTGCGCTTGTTCGGGTCCCGGATTGCGTCCAATTCTGCCACATATTCCGGGGTCAAATAACGGTTCTCCCGGTAGGAACCAAAGATGTGAACTTGGCTTTTCTTGATCTCTTCTTTGCGTTGGGTCCGCGGATTGAAAACTGTGGCCTTGGTAATATAGGGGACACCGACGGGGGATCTGTCGATGATGTCCCGTTTGACCCAATTATGACCAGGTCCATGCGGATTGGTAGTGGAGAAGACAATCAATGGGATCGGCGGCAAAAAATGTTTCAGGATGTCTTTGGGGATCGGGTCACCACAGTCCCGGTAAAAGTTTGCCTCATCCAAAATCGACTTCGGGACGTTTGGGGAGTGTTCAATGGAATCAAAGCCGGAACGGTTGCAAGACATCATCAAATCATAAAGTTCCCGTGTTGGGTACATCGTCAGCTCATTCCAACCGATAAAAGGGTATTCGTGTCCATGGTACGCTTCATAGTCGGATGCCCGTTTGATATGCCGGAATAAAAGTTCCTCTCCACCAGGAAAAACCCATTTGTATTGATCTTTGGATGACTTCCATTCCGCCCCTTCAAAAACCTTTGGGAAGAATCTTTGTGACTTCGAAATGATGTCATCAAGATTTTTGTACGTCCGGCCAAAGATGACACCCCGCCAAAACTTCCCATAACCTTTGTCCACATAGGCGGCAAATTTTCCCAACTGTCCCTCCGTTTTTCCCGGTCCCCGTGTCCCGTGGTATAAAATCCGGTCAAAAGGACAGGCGATTGCCAATGACTGAGATCCCGGAAGAGGTTTCCAGACCTCTTTTGCTTGGACCTTGAATTTTTGACGACTAGGAATTTTGGCAATCAAAACAGGTGTCTATATGGGCCAAGTCCGGGGTGTTGAATGTGACATGTCACAAACCAACAGGAACCCGGATTTTGAATTTGGCATTGAGTAATGGGTGACTTCTCGCCCCGGTGATCAGATCTTGACCTTCATTCAGATTGATCTTCCGCCAACGTCGTCCCTGCCAATAAAATACATTGCCGGGCCGGATCTCCTCCCAACCAACGGTTTTCAATTTTGTTTTCTCCTCAGTTTTCATGGTTTGTCGAAATGGAAGTCAAATTCTTGTTGGGGGGGGACTTCTTGTTATGTTTGGTTCCTATTTTATCCCAGATCGGACTCTTGCGGTATTTGTCCAGAAATCCGGGCGTTTGTCGGTGTTGGTCGCCTTTCCCGCCATGTGTGGCACGGTCGGCAGCACGGTCGTTTTTGTTGATTGATGGCATTAGTTTTCAAGGTTTGTATTCAAAATATTCTGCTTCGAAATCCATTTTGTTGATCCAAGTTGGTTCCCCGTCTTTGATCACTTCGTAACCGGGGGCAACGCCTTGCGGTTTCTTTACCCCAAAATGTTTTTTGAAGAATCTGTCCCTCATCATCGGTCTTGCAAGGACCAAAGAGGTTGTTTTGGGGGCGTAGGTTTTCAAGGTTTGGTTTGTATTCAAAATAGTTGTGTTCAAAGAAGTTAACACCTTTCGGATGCGTTC
>Ga0208767_1000241_pt1 | contig 41389 bp, 56 predicted proteins | sample VirMetDEL_Mar_21_FD_184514 | JGI IMG/M metagenome (GOLD analysis project Ga0208767, IMG submission 184514) | Aqueous microbial communities from the Delaware River and Bay under freshwater to marine salinity gradient to study organic matter... | ecosystem: Environmental > Aquatic > Marine >...
ACAAATGTCACTTGCGTTGATGAATCTACTGTTACACCTGTAGTGTAAGCAGATGTGTTACCACTATCTGTAGAAAATCTAAATGGGTGTGCTGAAGGGTGTGTAAATACATAAGTATTTCCTTCATATAATTCTAAAGTGTCTTGTTGAACACCATTAATATAATATTTACCACCACTATCTGTAACTGTTATGTGTATAGTTGATGGGTCATAGTATCTTTCAAAACCATAGACTTCTGCTGAACTAGCATTACCTAGCTCCCAACCATTCCCTGCATCATTAACCTTAAATACTTGTCCTGCCGCAATACCTGTTGTAGATAATTTAGCCGCAGTAACAGAGTTGTCATTAGGTGTAAGTGCTACTCCTGTTCCGATTTGGAATATAAAGTCCATTGTGTCGGAAGCTGTAAGTGTTGCACCTGTGAATGTAATTTGAGACCCACTAACTGTAAAGTTTCCAAACTGTACTACACCATTGATTGAGCAAATTATGTGGTCTGCTCCAATGGGAGTAAATGCTGTAGAACCTTTAGTTAGGTTATAAGTAGAACCACCATTAAACGTAATGTTGTCTAGCTTTTCTACTGTTTGTATTCGGTCTAAACCTACACCTATGTATGCCATGTTACAATACTATTGTGTTAGCTTCTTCTTCAGTTAATGCTTCACCTGCAATTAACTTTGCTTTAGCACTAGCTTTTAGATTTTCTTTAGCTTGTATCTCGTTTTGACGAACTTCTTCTTCACTAGCAACTTTTTCTGCATTTGCATTGTATGCTGTTTCTTCTTCAGCAGTCATATCAGAAATAATTGTTTCGCCAGTTAATCCATTGTATATTGCTTTTTTCATTTTATCTCCTCATTAAATTATGCGTGTTTCAAACCATAAATAGTACAGCTTGTACCAGTTGTCATATTTCCAGATGTTGTTGAAAATTTTATACCAGACATAGCTACATTATTTGCGTTCCAACCACCACCAACTAATTCTCTAGCATAAGAACCATCATATTGTGATATATGATGTTGCCACCTAGTTTGTAATGCTTCCATTGGTCTAACAATTCTCATGTGCCATATAGCACTATGCGAAGAATTATTACTTTGGTTTTCATGTGGTCTAAAATTACTATAATCCCAATCTCCTTGACAAGTCGCAGAACTTGTAGAAGCATTTTTTGTTGCCATATTAGACGCAAAATAATAATTAGCTGTTTGCATTGAACCATCAGATGATTTTTCAAATTCCACTTGTACTTGTGATTGAGTATCTCTTTGAAATTGGAAGTAAACTTCGTAAATATCATAAGTAGTTGTAAAAACATTACTCATAGTAAATGAACTTGCATCACTTGATAATTCAGAATTTGCAACCTTAACAAAGTTAGAGGATACTGTTCCCCAACTTGGATTAGCACCAGAGCCACCAGTTTGTAATACTTGACCTGCTGTTCCATATCCTAATCGTGCAAGACCAGAGCCATCACGATAAAGTATATCGCCTTGAGTTGTTAGTGTAGTACCTACATCTGTACCATCTGTACCATCTGTTCCTTTAGCCGCTAATTTTGTCCAATAGGAAGCGTTGGACGTAGCGTTACCTGTAGAAGCCTGTATACAGATGAAAGTTTCATCTCCAAATGTTACAATATCGTCAACTACATAAGCTGTACTGTTATTGTAAGCACCTTGAAATACTGGCTTAATTCTTCCTAAATTTAATGTTGCCATAATTGCCTTATTTTCTCCTTATTATTGTTAAATTGTAACATTCAGATTGCCTGTGGCATCTACTGAAAATGTTAGTCCTCGTTTTGATACAAAACTTTCAGCGTATTTATCTGATTGTTGTGTGTCATTATTTGCTACTGATACATTGTCAGAACCATTTGAGTATTCTAACTCTAGTGTACCATTAGCTAATTTTTTAAATCCGTAAAAATCTACTGTCCCTAAACTTGCTTGTGCCGCCGCAGAAATATCTTGTAATTCTACTGCACCATCTTGTATTTGTGATGAAGATGTAACAACAGCACTCGGAGTCTGTCCTATGTAAGCCATTATGTGCTTATGCTATCAACCGCAGAAACCCACACATCACATGAACTAGCTGTGTCAGAAACTACTTTAATAACATCTCCGTTTTGTACTACTATTTTAGCTCCGCCATCAATCAACTGTAATTGCGAACCAACTGGAATTGGAGCTGACTTAACTAAATGTATGTCATTTGCACCATCATTAATATAACAATCTACATTAATAGATGACCCTGATACGTTAGTTAAGGCTATTCCAACTATAGTATCGTAGCTGTCTGCTGTGTACACACTAACTGGTGATGTACCAACATTGTTACTTGTATTTCTTCTAAAGTTTTGAGCCATTTATTTTCCTTTGTTTATAATGCGATTGCCATAGCAATCACTAATCCTGTTGTAACATTAACTGAAGAGGCACTGTTTGCCGCCGCAGTAGCACTAGAAGCCGCCGCAGTTGCAGAGTTAGCCGCATTTGTAGCAGACGTAGCCGCTTCTGCCGCTTTTGTCGTTGCTGTTGAGGCATTTCCACTAGCACCTTGTATTGCTGTAATGTTAGTTGCCGCAGTGTTTACGTCACTGATGTTTGTAGCAACTGTATTTACGTTAGTAATACTATTACCTACGTTATTAACATTAGTTATATTTGTAGCAACAGTGTCAATCTCTGATGTTGCTTCGTTTAAATCGTCAGCTACAGTCTCAACTTCTGATACTGCTTCTGCTAAATCGTTTGCTACAGCTACAACTTTTGTAATATCTGTCGCTACTGTATTAACTGAGCCAATGTTATTAGCTACAGTATTAATGTTAGTAGAGTTAGAATTGTTTGTAGTGATAGCTGATATGTTACCATTAACAGTATTAATTGCCGCTATATTGCTATTAACATTGTTAAGAGTAGCTTTGTCTGACGCTGATAACCAAGTGTTTTCTAAGTAGTGTTTTGTAGCCGCATCTTGGTCAGACGTAGGATTAGCAACATTTGTTAATCTTTTATTCTGTGCGTCCCATTGAAAATTAGTATTATCAATCTTAATAACATCACCTGCATCATCAATCGCTTCTTGCGACATGAAAAAGGCTTGTTCACTATCTGTATCTAAATCGTTCTCTGTTAGTACAGACCCAGACGCATAGTCTACTAATTTAGAGTTTTGTGACGTTCTTCTTCTAATCTCAATGGCTGTAGTGTTAGCAGGTGGCGAACTAAAAGTTAGTGTCGTTCCTGCGGCATTTAGTGTAAAAGCTGTAGTAGCAACCCCTGCTAGTGTAACAGTTAGGTCTGCTGTACTTCTATAACTAAAAGGTATAGAATATGATGACGTATTACCGTCACCTGTGTATCGTACAAAACTATTAGCCATTTAATTCCTTAATTTTATTGTTTTATCTAAAAGGGGTACTTTTTGTATTATAGTCCTAATAGAACATTTAGGGCACTGTTAGCCTTTTCTACTTCATCTTTCTTAAAGTTTCCTCTTTTTTCACGCTCTTTTACTATTTGTGGAAACTCTTTTAATATCATAGCTTTAGCTTTATTTTCTGCCGCATTTACATAATTTAATATTAGATTTTGTCTCATATCCTCACCTAATACTTTATTGTTAGGAAGACGGTATAATTGACTTTTTTTGTCCATTACTAATTTTTCTACTATTTCTTTCAATGTATACTCTTTACCATCTTCGTATCTAATTTTAACTACTCCTACAAGCTCTCTCATTCTATCGTAAGCTGTCTGACCAGTTTTTTTATTTTTAATATCTCTTAAATCTATACCTGATTTTCTATCTATCTTGTCAGGCGGTCTATAATCAAAATCTCTACCTTCAAAGAACTTAGATATTTCAGGATATTTAAACTCTGTCATAGCAAATGGTGAAGACCATAATCCTGACCTTTTACCAAGACCAAATAACCAACCATTTTTTCTATTTATAACTTCACCAAACATATTTCGTTGTGGCATAATACTGTTTTTTTCTACAATTTGTGGCATTAATACTTTTAATCTATCTGATAGAGTTAATAATTCTTTTTGTTCGTCCATTTCAACTCTACTTAAATATCTTAGTCCACCTGATAATGGAAAGAATTTATATAATGTTCTTGCAAAGATAGAAGTACCAACTCTATCTGGTGCTCTACTTCTAGCAAAATCATCACTAAATAAAAAGTTTGCTGTTTCTATAATATTTTTAAGATAAAATTTAGATTGAATGTTTCTAGTTAAACTAGCTACTACACCCATAGATAATTCTAACATAGTGTTTTCTGCTTCACTAGGTAAGTCTTCATTAGTTTCTAAATGTTTATTTATAACTTCAAACATGTCTGCCATAATTAAAAACGGCATCATAATTGGGTCAAGTCTGTTTACTGAGATATATCTACCATCATTAGTTTTATATGAGTACGGTTGCCAACCAGTTGTTCTTTCTCTTTCTTGATTTTCTTTATAATCTCTTGAACCACCACTTGTAAATTTACCTGCTTTTACTGCAAAGAACGCTGACAACCATAACGCCATACCCATCTGCATACGTGCATTAGCTTCAGCCGCCGCTTCAGGATTTAAGTATTTACCGTCTTTACCTTTCATTAATGAATGTCTAACAGACACAATACTTTTTCTAATTAAAGGCAGTTGTTCAAAATTCCATTTTAACAAGTTAGCAGGTGTATTAATAAAGTGTAATCCTAACGCTCTAGCCCATTTGTGTTTTGCTGTAAAACTTAATGTAGCACCTGTAACACCTTGTTCTGTTTTACCTGTTGCAGGATTTATAGAATATGCTGATTGTGTATATGTACCTTCTCTAGCATATTGTAATGGGTCATTAACTTCTAATCTACTAGACTCTAATATACCAGACCTTGCATTTATATCTGCTGTAGGTATAGCTTCACCAATACCTTTTTCGTATTCACTAGCTATTTCTTTAAATCTTTTTCTATAACCATCTTTATCTAATTTACTAAACAAAGGTAATGAACCTGTTTCATTTCTTATTTGTGCATGTATTTGTGCTGTTCTTCTAGCTTTATACATTATAGTTTTAAGAAATTCATCACCTGCTGTTAAAAATCTCATAGGCATACTTGTTGCATAAGCAACAGGATTGACTACCATTTTTTGTAAACCTTTACCTACAAAACCTAATGGCTCAGTAAGTAACTCACCAGACGCATTAATAAATTGTTGTAGTTGTCCTTGACGCATAGCGTTGTCAAACTTCATTTGTTTACTATCTATAATACCTCTACCTAAATAAAAACTTTTACCAAATTGTTTAAACGCATGAGCTATGTATACATATTGCATAATGTAAGTGTCCATTGCTTCTATTGCTAATGTACCTGCTCTTTGTCTATCTGTAATAGATAAGTTAGCCGCTCTAACTAACATAATTAATGGTTTCCATTGTGTTTGAACTAGACCTGACACTATGTTAATTATGTGTGTATCTGGTGAAGATAGTAAGTTATTGTTTATAAATTCATTAACTAAATCCCACTTACCAACTTTACGTGCATGTTGTAGTGCTAAGATAACTTGTTCATCATTATCTAATTTAGCTAATGCTTTATAAAATTCTTTTGGATTAGTTTCTTTGAGATTTTTTAATTTAGGGTCTTCAGGGTTAAGGACTAACTCTGCCGCTCTTTGTGCATCTTTGTTTATTTGTTGAAATCTTTGAGCTCTTGCTATATTTTCAGTCATGGTTTTTTGATTGATTAATATATCATCAACCATTTTTCTTCTGACTTCTAATTCTTTTAATATTTTTCTTTCTTCTGTAGCTGTAATATTTTGTTTATGTAACTGATTAGACAACTTAATCATATCATCAGTTTGTTTAGCCATTAAATCACCATGAGCTAATATTTCTGCATATAGTTGTCTGTCTGCTTTAGCTCTTGACTTACCTAATTTAATAACTTCATCAGGATTTAAACCTAATATTCTAGCTTGTTCTTCTACTTCTTTTACAGTAACTACTTTCTTTTCAATAGTACCATCAGCTAATAATCTATCTGCTGTATTTTTTAAATATTTTGCTAGTGACTTTGGATTGTACTTAGTGTAATTTAATAATTCTTTAGGTGGTTTAGATGACCCATCAATTCTAGTGTTTCTTAATTTTTTAATTTGTTCATCAATGTCTTTACCATCTAACTTACTTCTGTATTCAATATCATCAATCTCTGCATCAGTTAAATTTTTGTAATATGATTTTTTATCTTTTTTAGTAGACAAATCTGCAAACAATCTTTTACCTGTAATTGTGCTTCTACCGTAATTATGTAAATCTTCTAAGTTTTTAATAGATGTATTTTTTAATTGTCTGTTAGTTAGTTTAAATCCACCATAAGAAAATGCACCCCCAAATACTGTACCAAATCCAAAACCTGCCGCAGTAGAAAATGCCATTTGTTTCAATGAAAACTCATCTTGCACACCTGTGTTTATTGCAGTGTTTTGTAACATAGCATCTTGACCTGTTGCAATACCTGCACCAATAAAGCCTTCATACAATGCACCTTTCTTAATAGCTTTTCCCATAGCCGCTTGTTGTGCTTCTTTTTGTGCTTGTTGTATAACTTTCTTAGATACTTCTTTTGCTATCTTACCTTTTAATGCTTCTTTTAATGCCTGTTTATATGCTTGTTTTGCCGCTTGACCACCAATACCAACTCCAATTAAATTAACTGGGTCAAGTATCATAGCACCACCATTGTCTATTAACCAGTCACCAAAACTTCTATTAGGGTCATTCCAAAATGATGGTAGTTGTTCGTAAGTTTGTTGTATGTATGCAAACTCTTTTAATCTTGGAGCAGTGTCAGTCATGGAATTTGACATGTCCATACCCATAGACACAGAGTTATTGTTTCTCCAAGACCTATCTTCGTAAAAATATTCTAACAAATCTGCATGAGACATGTTATTAAATTTATCTTCTTCACCTTCTCTATAACCATAATATGACCTAAGAGTTTTAAAAAATCTTTCAGTTTGTATTTCTTCTAGTGCAGACTCAGCATCTTTTGCTTTTTTTAATCTTTTTTCTTCTTCTTCTTGTAGATTAACTGTATTACCAAAAATTGTTATTTCTTGGTTTTCATTAGATTCTGCTTCTTTTAAAACACTATAATCTGTCATTTATTATTATCCTTGAGATGTTAGACTTTTTAATTTTTCTAATACATATTGATTATCTTTACCAACAGCTTCCGCAATAGGTGTTAAGATAGCATCTATATCTACATTGTTGTCTATTAAATATTTCATAAATCTATCATTAAGCTCTATACCTGAAAATGCTTGAGGAAGAATACTATTAACTAATTGACTAATTTGTCTATCTCTATCTTCTGCTTCTTCATCAGTAAATATATTTATTTTATCACCAATAGTTGTTTCGTATGGTGTAAAGTTTTGAACACCTTGTTTAACAAGTTGTGTAATGTTGTCTACATTTTCTATGTTAGTTTGAATACTATTAGCTGTATTAGTTTCGTATTCTTTCTTTTCAAACTCTTCTTTTTCTTTGTTTTCTTTTGCTTCTTCAAATGGTATTAAACTTTGTGGTTCTGGTACGTTATCTGATTTATATGTTTCAATAACATATTTACCTAAATCCATAATAAATACTCTACGTTCTGCATTAGTAGGTTTTCTACCATTCTCTTTTTCAAACCTATCTTCGTAATCTAATATTTCATTTTCAATAAAATTGTTTGCAATAAATGTAGCAAACTTAGCATTAGGATTAGGTAAACCACTAACGTCAGGTTTAAATGATTCTTCTACGGCTTTTAATACTTTAGTTACATTATCAGAATAATTAGCGTTACTTGTAAATATAGGTTGTGAACCTTCGTCTCTACCTTTAGTATATTGATTCCATCTAATATTAGCTGTACCTAATTCAGACTCAGGTATACCTCTAGCTAACATTTCTGTTATCATTTCATCATAAGAAGCAAACTCACCTTTTACAATATCTATCATAAATTGTGAACTAACAGCAGGGTCATTGTTTACTGTTCTGTTCTTGTTAAAGAAATCTGCAAATGTTGCTACAAGTTGTGGGTCATTGAATTGTTTTAATTTTTCTTGTATTTCTTGTAATTGAATTTTATTTTTAGGACTGCCATCTTCATTAGGTGCAAATGCTTCAGCCCATATAGCTTCTACAGCTTTACCTTTTTTATACTCTTCATCTGCTCTAGTGTTTTGTAGCACTGCTCTTTTCTTAGTAACTAACTTAGCTTTAAGAGCATCTACTTCTGTAGATTTTCTGTCATTTAATGTTCCTAATTTTTGACCCTCTTTACCAATACCCATATCTAAATTTAAAATAGTTTCTGCTCTTTCTATTTCTTCCATAGTAGTTGCAGTATTAATAATAGATTCTACATCAGCTATAATTACAGCTTGTAATTCTTTGTTAGTATATAATTTATTAGGTGTACTTCCACCGTCAGTATTAGGTACATCTATGTTTAAATTTTTCCAAGTTTCTATATAATCTGATTCTAAATTTTCATCAGAGATAATAGACAACTGTACTCTACCTTCTTCTATTTTTTTCTTAGAAGCGTGTGCACTTCTTACTGTAGCATCTTTTATAGACTCATTAGCTTTGTAATTATTAAATACAGAAGCAAAACCTGTAGTATAAGAATTATCTGCTTCATCAAAATTTGGTAAAAATTGTTCGTAAAATGATGTTAAATTTGTTTTTTCAAAATCATAATTATCTTTATTAGCTTCTATATTTTTAATAACTTCAGCCGCTTTTACTTTACCTAAATGAAACTGTGTAGTTTTTTCTACATATTTACCTGTTAAATCTGGGTGTTTACCTGCAAGTATTTCTGTTTGTATATCTTCCATGCTTTTACCAGAAGCATACAAAGATTGTATTTTTGTTACGGCTTCATCTTTTTTCTTATCAGTTAAAACATTAGCAATACGCATACCACTTTCACCTGCATTTTGTAATGCTTTAGCTAACTCCATGCCTTCTGTTGTTTTTGCTGAAGCTACATAGCCTTCAAAGCCAGAGCCCATGTATTTGTTAGTTATTCTTGATTTATATTTTGCCATATTACGGTGCTACTACCAGTCCTTCATCTTTTTTTGCAGACGTAGCTGAAGTATGTGCAACATATCCTTCACCTGCTGTCATAGCTACATCTAATAATAATCCTGTTCTACTTGGTTCTACTACTGGTGCAATACTATTATATGTTTTAGCCATGTTTGCGTATGCGTCAGTAGTTTGATTAGCAAGTGTAATCATATCACCTTTGTATTCTCTATTAATTTCTGTATATTCATCATTGTATAATGAACCTATATCTTGCACAATAACAACAGCATTACCTGCATTTAAGTTAAGTGCTTGTGCTAGTTTCTTTTTAGATTCTTGTTTTGTTTTAAATTCTGCTACTGCTTTTTCTTGGTCAGCTTGTACTTTCTCTTGGTCTATTTTATTAATGTCACGCATGTAAGCCACTTGTGCGTTTTCTCTTGTTCTATCATTAGCGGCACGTTTACTAGCGGCTAGAGCTTTTTGTTCTCTGTATTCTTGTACTTTACCTACTATTTGCACTCCTGCCATAGCGGCTTGTATACTACACATGTTTACTATTTACCTCTTTCATCATTAATAAAAATGGCATTTTACCAACGCCATAGTTTTCTATATTTTCTTTTGGTTCAAATCCTAAAAACTGTAACCATTTTAAACTTTTCCAATTTCTTTTGTCTACAAAATTATAAATGTATTGATAACCTTCACTCATTTGTGCGACCCAGTAAGGACATTCTTTTATAAATTGTTTAGTATGTTTAAATAAATCTTCACTAGACAATAACCATGCAACACCATATTCAGGTAGTTGTGTAGGATTACTGCCAAACATACCAATAACACCTTCTTTTTCTGTTCCTACTATTGTGTATATTTTTGCATTGTCATAAGTAAAAGGCATGACCAATGCTCGTAAAGGTGATATACCTTCAGAAGCCATAATCTCTTCTCTATCACCTTTTCTAATTTTAGGAGATAACTCCAACGCATCTGCTAATATAGCTTTACGTACATAATTTTCTTTAACCATTAAATCCTTCTTGAACGTGCATGGTAATAACCTTCAATCTCAGCATCAGCTATATACACTGGTAAATGAGAATTGCTTTTTATATCCATGACAAATTCTGTGTTTCTACATTGCACTGGAACTCTTAATGTTCCTGAACTAATAGCAGGTTGTCCTACAATAGAAGAAGACGTACCTATAACATAACCATTCATTATAGTTGTAGACTTGTCTCTATTGTTAGGTGTTACTTCTACTTGAAAGAAACCACTATTCTCAAAGTTAAATGAGATGTTTCTAATCTGGTATCTTCCTGAAGTTACTGCTACCAATCCTCTGCCAGTATTTTCTCTGACATATTGTGTAGACAATCTGTAAACAGAAGAATATGGTACACCTATAAATAAGGAAGTATGATTTCCTGATATAGTATATGTAGAGCCTGTTGTATTTGTGGCTGTATAATTAGCACCATTTGTTCTATCTACTGCTATTAATCCTGTTCTTGCTCCATACGGTGACGTAAATGTAGTTAAGTTTGTTGCACTGTCATACGTACCTGTAACTGAAGTTTTTAAATCTAAATACACACCATGTCCTAATGTTGTGTCTTTTAAATTTCTTAAATCTATTTTAAATAATTTTGTATTTGTTCCTTCTGCCGCCATTACATATAAAAAACTTTCTAATGACATAGCACCTAATATCTTAACACCACTAAATTCCCATTTAGCCCACGCTGTTTGTACTTTCTCACCTCTGTCAAAAAAGTATTTGTATATAAACATTGTGTCTGCATTAGTAGGAGCTACGGCTGTACCTGATGTATATGGTGCAGTCTGTGAGTCTGCTGTGTCAGACGTTAATACAACTAACGTATCTTCTGTAGTATTACTAACAATTTGAAAAGCATTAGTTGGTATAAGACTTTGTACTGAAACTGTAATATCTAATCCATCATTTGTTAATGTATCATCATCTGCAAAGTATTCTCTTATAGCAGTGTTGTTATTTCTAGCTTGTGCAAAGTATGCAAACTTACCTGCTGATACAGGTTGTACTGAATCATCATGTTCAAATGAAGATACTTCATTAAGTATAGCTGTAGTAGGCGATATAGTATCTCCTGCACTATCTAGTTTGTATTGTGCTGTATCAGAAAATAAAAGTAAAGACTCATTAAATCCTACAGAATTTTTAAGCGTGTTTACTTGTGTTCCTGATGCCGCAATATCAATAGGGTCAGTATCTAAAACTTGTGTTGTTGTAGTTTGAAAGTAATTAAAGAAACTAGCATTTTCTGTTAATACTAAATTTTCACCAGACATAATACCTAATCTATTTTTGTAAAATGTAAGGTTATTTATTTTCTTACCTACAAAACTAGGGTCAGCATTTGTGTCACTATCTCCACATGTTCTATCTGTCCAATCTAATTCTTTAAATGTAAACGTACCATTATTGTTATTTATTAATGCGTGTGGCATTGTAGAATTATCTAAACCTACAGATGTTGCAGGTGCAATAGTTTCGTTCCATACACCATTACCTTGAAACGCAACATAATAATCAGACAAAGTATCACCTTCATCACCTGTTACTTTTAATATAACTCCTAATTTACCATAATAAGGTAAGTCACTAAAATCTTGTATTGTATCTCTTATAGCATACATAGCTGTGTTACCAGAACCATCTGCTGTACTTACAGTATAGTTTGAGTTACCGTCAGTAGGTTTTCCGTATATAACTGAGTCATAACTTTCAAATGTAAAATGAGAAGTAAAACCAGAATAATTAGCTAAACCTTGTGTTGTAGATTGTGTTGCATTATTATCTGTTCTTACTACTTTAAATCCTATACCGTTAGCCGCACTATCCCAGTGTGTACTAGACGTACCATATAATAATATATCTTTAATTTTGTTTGTATCTCTAAACTTACTATCAGTAGAAGCATCATTACCTGTAGGTAATTGAAACTGTACCTCTAACTCTTGTGCCATGTTAGGGTGTTTTAATGCTACTTTATATTCTCTACCGTAATTTGTTAATTTAACATTTATTAAAAACTCTTCTACTTTAGCCGCAGTGTTTGTAGAGTCTGCCGCTACAGTTGTAGCTGTGTTTGCAATAAATGTATAGTCTGCAATGTTTACTAATTTAAAATTTTGTTTTGGATTTGTAGAAGTAAGATAACTTGAACCACTTTGTACTGTTACAGTTTTTTCATTACCTGCTAAATCCCATACTTTTACACCACCATTATAAAAAGCTACAATGTATTGATTACTTTCATCTCTTTGTATAGACCAGAATTTTGTTGTATTAGGATATAAATTAGTATTATCTAAAGTTGCTATATAATCAAGCGGTGGTCTTTTTGACAAACCATCTACAATATTATTAGCAAAATTAACTTGGTCTTGACCTTGATTTATTCCTCTTTGTGTAGGTGTCTGTTGAGACATACCATTAAGGAAATTAGGTATAGACTGAGATACCACACCACCCATTAGTAAGTCCTTCTAGTTGTTCTATGAATTATTGAAAACGTATTAGAATCACCATTCAAAATATTTGTATCAGATTCTTGTGCTTCTGATTGTGTAAAATTAACTAATGCTTCATTTTCATCTTGAGCTGTTAATTGTGTAAGCTGTGAATCACCAATAAATCTAGCCGCAAATCTTCTAGCCGCTTTTACTGTAATGTATCGTCTTGCGTATTCTGGGAGATGCTCAAATTGTTGGACTAGAACTATGTCCACTGAGTTAGGAACACTTGTAAATACATCAGTATCTTTTTCCATATCGTATAGAAAACCATTTCTGATTGTAAGATTTATGTGTCTAATAGATTTGTTTGCGTCTACCTTCACACAGTTTGATGGTAAAGGTATTTTGTTATCACTATCTAAAGATAATGATTTATATTCGTAGTTTGTATTAAAATTCCACCCTTGTGATTGTACTGACATTGATGTTTCGTCAAGAATATTTTTAGCGACAGATACATCTACAGTTGTTGTACCTGTGATTGAGTTTACAGGAGCTTCTCCTATAACGCTCAACATGGTATTAACTGCTTGTAACTCAGTAGTTGGTGTAATTTGTGTAGCCATTATATTATGATTGCTATTAATAATACAATAACTGCAACAGCTATTGCTTTCTTATGTTCTTCCCAAAAGTGTGGTAAATGTTCTTTTAATTTCATATTTATTCCCTTCTATTTTAAAATAGAAAAGGGGGAAATTAATCCCCCTAATCTAAAAAGTATAAAGAAACTATTACGCTTCTTTAATACCTACAGCCGCTTCTGGTCTTAATACACCATGTCCCATAGCATATTTAGCAACCATTAACGTACCTTGTCTTCTGATGTCGTACTCTTTTTCAACACCTAAGTCCATAAGTTTAACTGTACCTACAGCACTTGGGTGAGAAACTAAAGCAACGTAGTTAGTCAGGTTGACAGCTTGTGGAGTTGAACCACCTGCTGTAGCCGAACCTGCGTCTACGCCTGAACTTACGTTAGAAGCCACAAAGTGAGGAACTGGTACTAATTCAATTCCTGCAACTTTAACGACTTTACCTTCAGCGATTGAACCTCTACCACTGAAATCAACATTCACTGCATTTGTAGCGTTTGCTAATTTGTAGTATTCTTCCAATCTCATAAAGCATTTTCTGCCTTCTGAAGGAACGTAGTTAGCGTCTAATTGTTTTGCCGCACCAAATAGTGCATCAATCATTGCGTTAGCCGCAGTAGCGTCTGTTGCAGATGCGATACCAGTATTAGTGATAGTTGCTCCTGCTCCATATCCACTGTCAGATACGTTAGCTGATGCTAATGATGCTTGACCGATTGTTTGTAAGATATGCTTATCTTTTGTAAAAGCTAATGCTCTTCCAATTTCTTGTGAGTAAGCACTTCTTACGTCCCAATGGTTTTTTGCCTCTTCAATATTTGATAAGAATACTGATGAGATTAAAAGGTCATTAATTGTAATAACCTTTTCGTTGTGATTTACGTCTGAGCCAGTAATTTCTGCTCCTGCTGTGTGGTAAGACGCACCAACTCTACCCATTACTGGGAAAGTTGCTGATTTTCCTGATGAGATACTTCTCACCATGTCTGCACCTTCTGTTTTTGAAGCTCTTTCAAAAGAAGTTAATACTTCTCCTGCGAATACTTTTAGAAACAGAGCGTCTTCCGAACCACCTGCATTTACTCTACCGACTGAGACTGGACTTGCGTTTGCCATATTTGTCTCCTTTTTTGTGATTATGACGTTTATTTATAAAAGCCTCTTCAATTCAGTTATTTAGTCAAGATTGTCTACCGCAGTAGGTCAAGTTATTTGGCTAAATTGTTTTGGCAGTTGCCACACATAAGTGTTGCACAACTATATTACCTACAATTCCATTTACGTAAAGCTAATGCCTTTCTTGTAGGTTTACCATTTTTAGACATTGCTCCTTTTACTCCACTCATTCTCGCACAAAAGCTCTTTTTTCTGCCTTCTGCTTTAGAACCTTTTTTAGGACTACCTGTTACAGGTGCTTTTAGGTTCATTCCTTGAGAATTGTAATACCTTCGTCCTGCGGCGTTTAAACCACCTGAAGGATTCTGGTATCTTTTAGCAACCATGACTACCTTTTCTTAGCTGTCTTAGCCGCTCTTTTAAATTGCTTAGCAGTAGGTGCACCTTTAGCTCCTACTTTTCGCATCTTCTCGCCACTACCTGCGGCGATTCTTTTACGCTTAGCATGAATGTTAGCGTATAATCCACGTTTTGCCATAATTATTTTCTTTTTTTAGATTTCATTATTTTTGATTTTAAAGCGGCAGGTAATTTTTTTTGACCACCTTTTAACGCTTTACTTGGTTTTTTACTTTTACTTTTTCCGTACATAGTTTTCTCCTTATTAATATGGGTACTTTTATATTTCTGAGTTTGCAATTTTAGCTTTTACCGCCGCTTGATAAGCAGGGTCTTTAGAATATCTAGGGTCAGCCATTGCTTCAGTTACTTCAGCCCAAGATGAATAACCTTGTTCTGCAACTGGCGTAGCTTTACCTTGTACTAAATTTGGTTCAGAACCATTAGCCGCTTGATATTTAGCTCGTAAACCATCTACTGCTAATTTTACTGTGTCCATGTCTGCACTGTTTACTGCCGCATTGTATGCTTTCTTTTCACCATCAGACATATTTTGTGAAGCCCATGTTGCCATTTCACTATATGCTTTTTCACCACCTACCATGCTTTTTACATTGTTAGTTTGTTGTTCACCTATAGCTTTTTGTCCTGCAATAAATTGGTCAACGTATGCTTTTGGAATACCTGACTCTTCTAATGCTTTGTATGACTCTTCACCTAATTGACCTTTTTCTGCGTACTCTTGTGCTAAATTATCAAAATTTAATCCTGCATTTTCTACAGCATTTTCAGCTATTTCTAAAGTATTTTCTTGTTTTGTTTCTTCTACTTTAGACTCTTCGCCTTTTAATGTTGTTGCATTTACAGGGTCAACTTCTGGTTTTGTTTGAGATTGTTCACCAAGTTTCTTTTCAAGCTCAGAATAACTTTTAGCCATTTCTTCTACTGACTTAAATTTTTCTGGTAAGCCTTCAACACTTTGTGTGGACTGTTTCTCTTCTACTGGCTTTTCGCTAGTAGTCTCTGCTTCTTTTATTTCTACTGTGTCTACCATTATGTTTCCTTAACTATTGTTGTTTAGATAAATTGTTTGCAACTGGTGCTACAGCTTTTTCAGCCATATTCATCATTTGCTCGTTTTGCATTTGCTCTTCTTGAGCCGCCTGTTCCTGTGCTAATTGTTCTTGTGATTTAATTAATCCATCTGTATCAATACCTAAACCAGTAGCAATACGTTTAATTAAATCATCAGGGTTTAATGATTGAACAACCGCAGGATTTATTTGAGCTAAGTTACCTATCTCAGCTACAAATTCTCTTAATTTTTGTAAATCATTTCCTCTACCTAGAGCTTCAATACCTGTAATAATTGTAGGATTTACTGAGCCTTTTGGTAAAGAAGGTATTTCATTTGCTTGTTCCATTCTTTTCATTAGTATAGATACTAACGGAAGTTGAAACTCTTGTGATAATAAAGAATACACACCACCCATAGCAGTTTCTAATTGTTCTGCCATGTATCTAATCTCTTGTGCTGTAACTCTTTCAGCTTGTCTTTGTATAGCTGTGTGTAATAAGAAAGCAAATGATAATCTTTCTTCTAATTTTTGTATACTTCTTTCTACAACTTGTAAGTCATATTGTTTTTGTGCTTGTAAGACAGTTACATCTTCAGCACTACCAGTAATAATGTCACCATTTCTACTTAATGATAAATCTTTTTTTCTTGTTACTGCATTAGGTCTTACTAAAAATACTACTTTACTAGAAGCCGCCGCAGATTCTACTAATGCTTGAGACAATCCTTCTAAGCTCTTAAGGTCTCCCAAGAACTCCTCAACGTAGCCTCTTCCATAGTCCTCATTGTCAACTCTAATCATTCTTAGAGCTTGGTATGGTAATCTATCTTTTTTAAATGTACCTACACTAGATGGTATTTTAACACCATTAGCTTCTTGACAAACATAGAACTCATCATTTGGTAATTTATAAACATGTGTATATAATTCTACTTCTTCATCTTTTTTATAATTAGGGTCAGTCATTACTTGTGCGGCAACATCTTTATCTAATGCCATCACACTCATTTTTTCTTGAACAATAATTTCACATACATTACCTGAACTATCTCTTTGACATACATATTGAGTTAATGGAAATACTCTCATGCTACCTTTTTTAGGTAAATAAGTAAGTACATTACCTGCAACAATTAAATGTTTTAATGCTTCAAATACAGATACTCTTAATGCTAATTGTTCTATTTTATTAGTTACTTCTCTTTCAATAGTAGCTAAAGATTTTTCTACTTCTGACTTTAATTCTGCTCTTTGTTGTAAATCTTCTTTTGCTTTACCTGCAATAGATAATCTAAAAAAAGGTGAGTTTGGGGGAAGTAATAATAGTAATAATTTAGAAGCTAAATTGTTGACACCCCTAGCTCCTACTGATTGGAAGGGGTTATATAAATCTGATGAATCTGTAAATCCATCAGGCTGTATTAGAGACGGAATAGTAATTTCAGAACACTCTTCTGCTCTATCTAAAAAATGTTCTCTATGTTGTTTTAATTTTGAATAACGCTGTCTTGCTGTTCCTTGTGTAAAATTGTTATCCATGTATTCCATTTATTAAGAAATATTTAAGCCAGAACCAGTTGCTACGTTTACACCTGAAGTAGTTTGTAATGAGCTTGTTCCTGATTTTTTAACTTTTTTCTTTTTCTTTGCAATATCTTGCTCGTCTGCTGTTACCAACTGTGGTGATAATTCTTCACCTACTGTCTGTGATGTGTTCACAGGCATTGGCGGAGCAGGTTGTGGAGCAGGTACTTTTGGTCTGCTAGTGCACATATTTATTTCTCCGTTCTCTCTTTTAAGTTATTGATAAATTTTACAACATCACGTTGTCCTGCTTTAAAGTAGATAGTTTTAGTATCGTCTTTTAACTCAGGTGATTTTTCAGGAAACACTTTATTAAGTAATTTCACTAAATCATCTACGTTTGTGGGTAATGTTAAATCTTCCATTCGTCTAAAAAGGGAACTTTACTTCCACAAGTCTCCTGTTACTGTACCTTTATTGTACTCTGTTGCTCTGTTTTCAAAGAAATTAGCATGTTCTACACCATTTAATACCCAATCTAACCACCCTAAAGGGTTATGTTTTACACCATAATTAGGTTTTAATGACAGTTGTAGCAGTCTTCTGTCTGCTATATATCTGATATATTGTTTAACTTCTTCAGGATTTAATCCTCTTATACCACCCATGCTAAAGGCTAAATCAATAAACTTATCTTCTAAATCTACCATATCTCTAGCTGTTTGGTATATGCTCTTCTTAAATTTTTCTGTCCAAATATTAGGGTTTTCTTTTATTAACGCATGAAATAATTTAATCATGCTTTCAACATGGTGAGTCTCATCTCTAATACTCCATGTTACTATCTGACACATACCCTTCATTCTGCCGTATCTTTGAAAGTTAAGTAGCATCACAAATGAAGCAAACAACTGTAAGCCTTCACCAAATGCAGAGAAACAAGCTATCTCTCTAGCTAATGCTTCTAGTCCTTTACCTTTACTTTCAAATAAATAATTATGTTTGTCTGACATTTCTTTGTATTCTTGAAATGCTTTGTATTCTTTATCAGGTAAACCTATAGTATCATTAAGTAATGAGTAACTATGTGCGTGATTAGCTTCACTTGTAGCAAATGAAGACAACATCATTCTTACTTCTGGTGGTTTAAATTTAGGTATGTATTTATCTAAGTACGCTTGAGCTATATCTACATCACCTTGTGTAAAGAATTTAAGTATCTGTGATATTAGATTCTTTTCTTCTGCTGTAAGTCTTTCGTTCCAGTCTCTTACATCTTCATGCAATGGTACTTCACTAGGTAGCCAGTGCATTTTTTGTTGCATGTCATAGGCTTCAAAAGCCCACTCATAATCAAATGGTTTGTAGTGTATACGTTCCTTAAATAAACTCATAGTTTGTTTTTTAACTCCTTTAAATATTTTTCATCTTCTACTGCTTGTTCGTTTTCGTATACTGGTGTATCTGGTTTAGGAGCATCTTCAAACAATTCAAGATGTGGGTCTTTCTCCTTTTTCTTTTTCTTCTTACCAAATATAGCGTTCCAGTTTTCTCTAAATTTATCTGATGGTATGTGAACACCATCTCTTATTTTATAATCTTTAAAGCCCATAAAATAATTCTACTCCTTCTATTATTATTATTGCTAATAATTCTAGTGCTAAGATTGTATGATAGACAGTCCACAAAACTGTTTGCTTTTGTTGTTTCTTTTTACAATTACAACGCTTACGTCTTGGTTTGTCTATGTGGTCAAATATGCTACTGTCTGTCATTATCCCTCACACGATAAACAATCAGCTTCAGGTATGATTGTTCTTTCTACTTTTTTAGACACTAACTCTGCACGTTTAATAGCTTCTGAACGACAGTAGTATAATGTTTTTAGTTTACGTTTCCAAGCTAACATGTGTATATCATGTAGCTCTTTAACATTTACATCAGCAGGTACAAACACATTTATAGATTGTCCTTGACAAATATATTGTTGTCTGTCTGCCGCATGTTCTATTACCCATTGTTGGTTAATCTCAATCGCAGTCTTGAAAGTATCTTTCTCATAGTCCGATAACTCTTTAAGGTGTAATACCGAGCCACGATTTGCAAGTATTGAAGTCCAAGTCTCATCATTATTAATTCCTTTCTTCTCTAATAATTTTTCTAAATATTTATTCTTTACTAAGAATGAACCTGACATTGTTTTCTGCACATAGGCATTTGCTCTGTATGGTTCTACTGAAGGTGATGTAGTACCACAGATAATAGAAGACGAAGCATTAGGTGCAATAGCTAATAAGTGTGCGTTACGCATACCAGTACCTTCCATGTCTGGTGCTTCACCTCTTTTAATTGCAAGTCTTTTAGACTCTTCTACTGCTTGTGCTTTTATTGTTTTAAATATTTTTAAATTTAATGACTTAGCTAGTACAGATTCAAACGGTATACCTTTAGATTGTAAGTAAGCATGGAAACCCATAGCACCTAAACCTAAACTTCTTTCATTGTTTGCACTAAACCTAGCTCTAAATAATTCTTCAGGTGCATTATCAATAAAGTATTGTAATACATTGTCTAAGAATCTAATTAAGTCTGGTATAAATAATGTGTCATTCTTCCACTCGTCATACTTTTCTAAATTTACAGAAGACAAACAACATACTGCTGTTCTATTGTCACTTGTTGGTAAAGTTATTTCAGTACATAAATTAGAATGATGTACTTCTAAACCTAATTTCTTTTGTGTTTCAGGTAACGCATCATTAATAGTATCAATAAAAGATACATAAGGCTCACCTGTTGCTACTCTTGTTTCTAAAATCTTTTGCCATAACTCTCTAGCAGATATAGTACGTACAACTTTTTTTGTGTGTGGGTCTACAAGATTCCAACTGTCATCATACGTAGGTTCTTTTATACAATTATCTATTAGTTGCATAAACTCATTACTAATGTTTACACCATGATGTAAGTTAAGACATTTTCTATGTATGTCACCACCACTAGGTTTTCTCATTTCAATAAATTCTATAATTTCTGGGTGTGATATATCCATGTACGCCGCATAACTACCACGTCTTGTTTTGCCTTGAGAAAATGCAAGTATCTCTGAGTCTACTACATGTAAGAATGGAATAGAACCTGATGATTGTGAACCACCAGATGTCATAGTGCCATCACTTCTTATGTGTCCCCAGTAACCACCGATACCACCACCCACAGAAGCCAACCAAGCATTTTCTGTGTAGTGTCCTGTTAATCCTTCTCTACTATCACCAACATAATTTAGGAAGCATGAAATAGGCATACCCCTTTTACTTCCTGCGTTAGACAAAACAGGTGTAGAGTACATAAACCATAGCTTAGACGCATAAGAATAAATACGTTCAGCCATTTCATCATTATCTGAAAATGCTTTAGCCGCTCTTAAAAATCCATCTTGCGGTGAATCTTCTGTAGGCAATAAGTATCTATCTTTTAATGTTGTCTTACCAAAATCTGTAAGCAACTCGTCTCTACTATAATCTATCATAATTTAACTCTCTCTACTTTCTCTTTTTTAATGTCAATAAAATCTGCTCTATCTATTATTGCATGGTCAACCTTGACTGGGTCAAACTCATCTAAGAATAATAAAACTATTTCTTTGTCTAGCGTACCACATGTGTAGACATCTAACTGCACAATAGCAGGAGATACTTCGTCCCAACAATGCAGTGCAATATGTGAAGTCTCTATACATTGCACCGCAGTAATGCCTTTGTTCTCTTCTTTGTTTACATACACAGCAGTAGGTCTACCTAATGGACGCATACCTATTGCTTTGACTAACTTACGCAACCACTTCTTTACTTTACGTATGTCTTGTGGTGGCTGTTTAACTTCAGCTCTAATTATAATATGTTTATGTTGTAACATCTGGTGTGTCTGTAACTTTTGGTACACCTTCTTTTTCTATAATAAAATCAATGTACTGTTTTGCTTTTTTTAAATCTTCAAGACCACCTTTACCACGCCAACGTGTTATGTATTTCACAACATTGCCTTCGCAATACGTGAGACCATTAGCTATAATATAATCAATAGGTTCTATCTCTTTGTTAGCATAGTGCGGTGGGTTTTTTATATTGTCCATAATTTAACCTTACCTGTTTTTTTGTTGTAGTCACCATGCCTTAGTATTCTAGCAACTCTAGCTTGAGCTAGTGCTTCTTTAGCAGTGTAACCTTTATCTTTGTATATACCTTTTACTATTTTCCATAAGTCTTTTAATGGAACATTAGTATATTTTTGTATAAGTTTATTTGCAGTAACTACACCAACACCATCAATGCCATCATAGCCATCAACTTTATCACCAGTCAATGTCTGTATCATAAAGTTATAGTCAGCCATTCTTGGTGGTATCTGTTCTACATTTAAACCGTCAGCAGATAAGTTACATGGTACTGTTCGTAAATCTTTATCTATACTAACTACAATTCTTTCTTCATTAGTTGGCTCAGTTGCCATGATACCTAACACATCATCAGCTTCTAAGTTATCCCACATTACACCATTATGTTTTTTCATAACATAGTCACGCAATGCTTTTAATGTCATTGGCTTACGCTTCTGTCTTCTGTTATCTTTGTAAGAAGGTAAGACATCTTTTCTAAAGTTGTTCTTATCTGTCAATGCAACAACATAATCATCTGCACTGAATGATGAACCTAAGTCATCTATCACTGCATCTACATCTGCTTTACATTTATTCTCATCACAATGTAATGTCCATAGTCCATCACCCCAATGAGTATCTACTTCGTTATTGACTGCAATTTGATATAATAAAATATCACCATCAATCAATATTACTTTTCTACCTTTTAGTTTATCACTCATAATATTATCCTATGTTCTTTTTTAAAAATAATTCAGCAAGAGGAACTAGAACAAACCTACTTCTATTACCATCACCGCCGCTTTTAATATTCTTGATATATTTTTTTGCCAATTTTTTTACGGTTGCAGTATCAAATATCAAACGACAATAATCTTTATCACCGTTAGCTAGTATATGCACCCAGTAGTCAGCTTCAGTTGCCATGATACCTGACGGTTTACCATAACATTCTACTTCTATTGCAATGTTATTAGTTTTAAACCACCAGTCTCTTTCTGTTTTGACTTCCATTTTGGTTTTGTCTTTATCAAGAATAGATACAATTCTGTTTTCTCTCTCCTGTCCATACTTTAAATCTTTATCAAACTTCTTATTCATTAATGTGTTTCACTCCAATCATTTCCTATTTTATATTCTCCTGTTAAAGGTAGTCTTAATTGGAAGTGTTCGCCAGTACATTGGATTGCTTTGACAGCTAACCTACCAACGGTCTCTGCATCTTTCTCAAGACACTCAACCTGTATTTCATCATGCACCCAAACAACCTGTTGGGCTTCAGGTATATCCTTAATTAATTTATCAAACTCAACAAGCCATTGTTTACAAACCAGTGCTCCTGAACTTTGTAGTAATGTATTGAGTGCCGCATGAGCTGAACGAACTTTAATCTGTCTTTTATCAAGACCAACTAAATGTCCTCTCTCTGCCGCTAATTGTACTTGCTCTATTAATTTACTTAGAGCAGGTAAGTTGTTTAAGAATCTTTTTTTAATCTTAGATGCTTCGCTAACTTTTTTACCAGTTACTTCAGCGATACGTTTAACGCCACCACCATAAAGAAAGCAATAATAAAAACGCTTTGCTAAATCTCTTGAGTCTAATCCTGCAAGAGTTTGTGTCTCTGTATGTATGTCACCATCTAATACAACTTTTGTATACTCACCGTTGTCATACTTAGACATAAAGTGTGCTAACATTCTAACTTCTAATCCTGATATATCTATACCTACTAGCTTCTTACCACTAGGTACAGTAAATAAACTTCTACATTCTTTACCAAATGGTACAGACACGCTTGGTACTTGTGCCATGTTAGGAAACGAATGACTTGCACGTGCTGTTACAGTTGAATTAGTATTACATGTGCCATGTATCTTACCATTCTTTTCATGTTTCAACCATGCTTGTGTGCCTGTAGCTAGTTGTGCAATTCTTTTATCTAATAAGAAATGTTCGCATAAAATTTTTGCTTCAGGATATTCCAGTTTACTTAATACAGTATCATCTAGTTTTGGTTTACCATCATTAGTAAATTCTTTAGCTTCCCAACCATACTTAGTTTTTAATCTATCAGCTATGTGATGACGTGAACTAGGATTAAAGACAGTAACTCTATCTTTTAATTGCTTACCTGTTTTTTCTGATACTCTCTTCTCTGTAATAGGTAAAAATATTTTTTGTAGTTGTTCTTCTAACTCTATTCTTCTAGTATTTAATTTAGTATATAACTTCTCGGCTTCCTCTTTATTAAAAGTAAAACCATATCTTTCTTGTCTAAATATTAACTCGGCAACATCATGTTCTAAATCCATTGCTTGTTGAGAATAACCTTTTTTCTCAATCATATTGAATAAAGTGTGAGTAACCTGAACATCTTGAATACAATACTCTAGCATACCCACACTAAATTCTTTCCAATCTGTATCAAACTGTTCTTTATATTCGCCCACCCTGTTACCCCACGCTTTCAAGCTGTGTCTGCCAATACAGTCTCTTGGAAAATTTTTATGTTTAAAATCTTGGTCTTTAATATCAGGGAATAACAATCTAGTTGCTACTATAGTATCAAAAACTTTTGCAGTTGATTTTAAATTATAAAACTTTTTAAGAACTGGTATGTCAAACTTGATAATGTTATGACCAATAATTAATTCTGCTTGTTCTAATTTCTTTACAGCTTCTTCATTATTAAGATGAAGTATTTTGTTTGTGTCTATATCTTTTAAAATTATACAGTGAACTTTTGTAGCTGTATCTAAAAATCCATCTGTTTCTATATCAAAGCAATATCTCATAGTATAATCTTTTTCTTTTTTAATACGTTGCTAGAAGGTATTGTAGTTATATTTCCTACATCACCTAGTGTACCATTGTCTTCAAAGTTTACATCAGCAACTAATATGTGAACGTCTTTGTCTTCTTTAATTAACCAACCTGTTGATATACAAATTGTTGGTTTACTGTTCATGGCATCTTTCAAAGTTTTCCATGAGCTGTCAGAATTTATATCCGACCATGTCAGTTGTACATAGTCTGCGTTTAATATCTTTTTAGTAACGTGTGGTAATGGTCTCATTAGTGTACCGTATGTGTTTGTATGTGAACATTCCAAGCGGCATCTTCTCCACTAAATGCAAGAGACAACAGTGCTTCTTGTAATACCATAGCAGAAGTTTCTTTACCTACGTGTAAAGTAACAGGTATTCCTGTTCTCTTTGCTCTACCTACAGCTTCCATAACATACATTGTCCATGTCATAGCCGCTTTTTTATGTTTAATATAATTAGAAGTCATCTAACACCTCTGCTTTTACTTCAGATAAACAACCTGTTTGTAAATCATAATGTAAACTACATGCACTACCAGTCTCACCAGAGAATCTATTTTTTAGTATAGATACTTTTGCTATATTGTTTTCTGATTTTAAATCCCTACTCATACTAATAACTAAATCTGATAGTTGTGCTATTGATTGACTCCCTCTTAAACTACTTAATGTTACTTGTTTACCATCTTCAAAACCTTTGTCACCTTCAGTTGACCTACGCAAATGACTGACTAAGATTAATCCAATGCCTGTCTCTTCTACTAATGTTCTAAGTTTACTTACAAAGTAGTCTATAAGTTTTCTTTCATCATTAGTATGCTCATCACCTAGTGCTGACAATGCCATGTGTAAATGGTCTAGTATTACCCAGTCAACATTACATGCTTTAGCTAAGTATCTTATCTTTGACAATAAGTTATCTGCTACGGTTGCACCGAAGTGATTGTATAAATAAAAATTGCCATTACCAATAGTAGAGGTAAAGGCGGTATGAAGTTGTTTCTCATCTACTCCTTCTCTTGTTAAATGTAATGGTTGTTTTAAATGTACACCCATAATACCAAGTGCACTACGTTTAATACTTTCTTCTAGTGCTATGTAACCCACTGTGTATTTTTGTTCTAATAAACTAAGTGCAACATGTCTACAAAAGCTAGACTTACCTACACCACTACCTGCTGTTACAGTTACAAGCTCACCTTTACGTAATCCATGAGTCTTTACGTTCATACATTCAAAAGGATATTTTGCTGTAACATACTCATCTTCTTTTTGTATATCACTCCAAATATCAGCACCAAGTATAATACCATCAGGTCTGTATGCTTTACTTGACCATATACAATCTGTTAATTCTTTTACTTTACCTGCAAGTACCATCTCGTTTGCATCTTTTAATGGTAACGTACATATCTTTGCTTTGTTAGGTGTAAGTAATTTAGCACATTCTATTGCACCTTTCTTACCCTGCTCGTCTTGGTCAAAACAAAAATACACAGAGTCAAATCCTTCAACCCACTCTAACTCTTTTTGTATATCTCTCTTTGCTCCTTGAGCTCCTGATTTTATACTGACAACAGGAAATTTATTCTGGTTGATAGCAGATATACTCATTGCATCTATCTCGCCTTCTGTAATAATCAACATCTTACCTTTGTCTCTCCACAAATGCTGACCAAACAAACCTGCTTCTCTTGCGTCACCTAACCACTGAAATGTTTTATCAGGGTATCTAAGTTTTTGTGCAACAAGCTCTTTGTCTTTGTTGTAGTAGTTTGCTATTTGACATGGTCTACCAAACCATGCACCAGATTGATAATTAAATTTTTGAACTGTGTTGTAATTAATTTTACGTTTACTTAATTCCGTAATACTACCTTCAATAAATTCTTTACTGGTTTCTGTTGCTATTGGATTATTCAAATCGTTTCCTCTTGTTGTTGTATTGCATGAAAAACAATATGTATGTCCGTCAGAATAGACGGAATTGGCATCACTAGAATTGCAGTTGTCGCAAGACGTATGATATAAAAATTCACTTTCAGTTTTTTGCATAAAATTTTTTGTCTAATTATTTAGGGGTGATAGTTTCCACTCTCGCTTCTCTACCACCCCAACAAACTATCTCAGCAACTCTGATACATCAAAGTGCGGAGATACGGAGTCTGCCACATCTCTGTGACCTACTATCTCAACCCCACTGTAATCCTGTTTCAACTTTTTAACGAGGTTTACCAAAGCGGTGTACTGTTTGAACGTGTAATTACAGTCAGGTTGTCCATCTGTAGTTTTTCCGCCTACTAAGCAGATACCTATGGAATTTTTATTAGACAATTTTAGAGAACCATCAGCAATATGTGCTCCTGCTATTTGTATGTCTCTACCATCTTGTATTGTTCCATCTCTTTTTATTATTTTATGAAACGCACAAGAAAACAAACCGTCTTTACGGTGTTGTGTGTCAATATCTTTAACATCAAAGTCTTCTTTAGGTGAAGACTCACTGCTATGTATTACTATGTATTTTGTTTCTGTTCTCAAATTGCTCATAACCACTCTATTGGAATATGTTTGTCAGCATACTTAAATCCGTATTTCTCACACCACATTCCGTAAGTTGTTTTACTTTTTTTACTAATTCTTTGTTTACTATTACTAAATATAAATCTTATGTCTAACTCAGGGTGTTGTTCTTTTATAAATCTCATCTTTTTTCTGTCTTGAGATGTGAACAAACCTTTTGTCTCTATAAAAAAATCTTTTTCTTTTAAATAAAAATCAGGTGTATATGTATGTACCTTCTCAGGCACAGTGTATTTTAATTTAATCTTTTCAAATTCGTATTTAACTTTGTTTAAGTCAAGCTCTTCTGATATTGCTATCTCCAAGCCTGACCTAAAACCGTATTTAAGACCTACTTGATTAGAAGTCAGTTTGCGAGTTTGCCACTTCATTTTCAAATGTCTTGTCTTCTGGTGCAACGTAACCATCTTTCACCTCGTCAAAGCCGTAACCTTTTGAGTTACCTGCTCCACCCTCTACAAGTTTAGTTATCTGCACTGCCCTTAATCTAAGGCTTACTCCTGCACCTGCCATAGCTGTAAAATATGGTATCAACTCTGCTGATACTTTCATCTCACTGCCTGACCAGACATTAGCATCAACCATAGGTTTCCCTGCACTATCAAAGATAGCAACTTTATTTGGAATAACTTTACCATCTCTAGTTATGATTTTAGCTTTAGTCTTAAACTTGAAGATAAGATTTCCAGTAGGTTTACCTTCAATGATTTCCTCTTCGTATGGAAGATTTGCCATTTTAGGTTCTTTACCTTTAGTCTTCTCTTTAGCAAGAGTAACACTTTTCTTAATCTCATCATCAATCGCTTTGACAACTGATTGAGACTCTTTCGCATTGACTATAAGGTTGGTCTTATAATGACCATCTTGGTCAAATTGCGTATCAGGAGTTGTAAGCCATGCGTATTGTGAAATACCTATTGGCGTAACAATCCTTACATTGTTGTTTTTAGACATATTTTTAAGTCTCCTTTTTTATTGTCTACTAGGGGTACTTTTCTTATGCAAAAAAGAACTCACTATTCCGCAATTCATTAATATCTAAGTCACCTTTTTGCGGAACTTCAGGCAACTTAGTCTTGTACTCTTCAGGAAGCTGTCTCAATACATCATCTCTGAAATTGGCTAGTATGTCATTATCAGTAAACATCTGTATGAACGCTTCTCTTAGACTCTTATTCAATACTTCTACGTCTGCCGCAGTAGTACCAAACGAGTCATGCACGTTACAAAAGTTTTCAATACCATTCTCTAATGCAATGTTGACAGTTTCAATCATAGCCGCAGAGTCTACAGAGTGAACCAGATTAGGTGCGACTCCGTTAGACATTCTGAGTCTATCAGTTTTGTCATCTTCTACATTGATACGTGGTTTTATAACTTCACCCATGAGCATAGCCTTAACTCTTTTAGACTTCATCTCAGGGTATGACTGATACACTGGAAAACCAACTGGTGTAACCCAATGTATAGGCAACTGTAACTTAGATACAACACGTGCAATATCTTGTAAGAACTTCATACCAACTCTTGCTGATTTTAAGTTATCACCGATACTGTCCCATATTATACTTGCTAAATAAGATGCAGGTTTAAACATATCGTCAATAAATGGGTGCATCTCACCTTTGTCTTTACGCTTTGTTAAGTCTTCAACAACAAAGTCCGTACAAGAATATCTGGTACTTCCATAACAGATAGTCATAATACTTCTTTTAGTAGTTGAACGCTTTACTCCATAGTCAAGCCATTGTTGTGCATACGGTCTACCGACCTTTGCATGTTCTTTTAATTTCTCTATTACAGAGTTTGCAACTAATTGATAAATGTCTTTTGGTTTATCACTAGGTAACAAGTTTACTAGCTCACCTGCTTTTTTGTCTCGCAACATCAAAGAGTAAATTTGTAAACCATTACAAGAGCCATCAACATTAACAACTATGTTAGACACAAAGCCATCACCTTCAGCTTTAAATCTCTTCCACTCTTCAGCCCACGCTAAAAATTGAAAAGCATTACTTGCGTCTTCCCATTGTCTATTTGTAAATGGGTCATCAACACATTTTATAATCCAGTCTTCATTATCTTTTACCCACTGGACTCTATCCTGTAATGATATTTTATCGTTACCGTACATGTTAGCACCATGCACAGCCAACCAAAAGTCGCCTCTGTTTTCTTTTGTAATAGGTTTGCCCTTACTAAAAGACAACAACGCTTTAGCACCATTGATTGATTGATAGTTTAGAAATGCAGGTACACAGTATGCTCTGCCTCTAAAATCAAATTGTAACGGAAAGTAAACTGTGGCGTAGTTTTTAAACTTATCACCCAAGTGTAGTATCTTTGCGTACAACATTCTTTTAGAAAACATACGTGCATTTTCTGTATGCACTATAACTGCTTCCTTCTTCCACTTACGTCTTGACTCTTTGTTATCTTTAATGTCAAGAGGCTTGTTAGGTACTTCAAGATTTTTAATAGGTGGCATACCACCGATAGCAAGTCCTCTGTCCCAAGCCTCTGCCATTACGCCTAAGATGTATTTGTTTATTTTAAATGCGGTTGACTGCATAGCGTTTACCGCCTTGTATACTTTAGGCATGTCAAAGTTTGCTAATTCACGTGCAAACAATTTGTTCTTTTGTTTTACTAAATCTAATGACGGCAACTCTTTAGTCCAGTAGCCGCCACCTTCAACTGAGTCCCACATTTTTGGCGGCATAACCGTCATCATGTAGTCAGGGTTTAGTAACTCATTAAAAGCATTTCTGTTTTTAATCCAGTCTCTAGTCTTTTGAGTCTGTTTAACTATCTTTGCTTTTTTATGTTTAATAGTCTCTACACCTATCTCAATCATACCAGTAGACTCAATCATAAGCTCAACAAGTCTGAGACCTACGTGTAGTTTTGTGGGCGTAGTCCACTCTTCCCAAGCCATGACATTGTCACGCTTAGAACTCTCTCTTAGTTTTCTACGCTTGTAAGTGTAATTCCAAGACCTCTTGTCCAAGTCTTGCTTGACCGTATCGTATAATTCAGGGTTAAGATGTCTGAAATTCTTTAGTGCAATCTCAGTCTCAACTTTACCACCAAGACTTATACATGTAGCGGTCAATGGTTTATATTGTGTGATTGTATTTATTATGTGCTTACCTGTAATCAAAGCCAATATCTCAGGTTCAACTTCACATAGTTTAGTGAAAGCTATAGGTGGTTTACTCACAGTGTTTTTAGCAGTGTAAGTTATCCAGTCACCAATAGCCATTGCTAAAGGTCTGATTGTATTGGCTACCATTACTTTACCGTAACTGGTAACACTCTCTTCTTCACGCTCAATATGAGAATGAAGTCTTTTGTTGGTTCTATTTTTACCACTTTCAGCCATGTCCTTCTCATTAGCTTGTTGGTCAGGGAAAGTAGGCATTATTTCTAGTATCTTGGTCAAAGTAACTCCTATAAGTTTATGTGTTAATTTGTGCTATCTACTATGGGAACTTTACTTGTAGTCCTCTAATATGTTAACAGCTTTTAGTAGATTTTTAGGCATTAAATGGGCGTACCTAAGTGTCATATTGTAAGACTTATGACCCAACCATTCTTTAATAAAGTGTAACTCTACTTTACCTGATTGAGCTAGTCTTGAAGCACACGTGTGACGTAGACAGTGTATTACAAACTGCTTATCGCCGTCTAGTCCCATCTCTTTACGTAGCTTCTGCCAAACACGCTCCGCCATGTTATAGTTTAGGTGACTAAAATCACCTGTTTTCTGCAACATAGCTACACACCGTCTAGTCAACGGTACACTCCGAGTTGTATTGTTTTTAGTTTCATCTGCATACAATACAATAAAGTATTTGCCGTCTAGTCTTTGTATTGCATCTTTTTTAAATGACAATGCTTCGCCTAGTCTAACGCCTGTATCTAACAGAAATAAAAATAGACTAAGATATGGACTCTTGCCTAGTATCTTAATCATTCTTTGCTCTTCGTCTGCTGTCATAAATCTAAGTCTAGCCTTTGACTCTTCCTGCCATGCTATGTGCGGCAGTCTAGTCATATTGTAGACACTAGGTCTATTGTAGGCATACTTCAATATCTTACTAATACTTGCAAGATACCTATTAACAGTAGAACCTTTGACTCCACGCTTTTTTATAAACGCCGTCAAGTCTTCTAAGTGTGTTTCATTTATTGCATTAGGTTTTTTTGAGTGACCCAAAAAATTAATACAAGTCTCTGCTCTGCTACCTTGAGAAGTTTCCCAAGATAGCACGTCTTTTATTTGTTTTATTGTTTTCAAGTTTAGTCCTCTTTGATTGTTTTTTGTAACTCATTAGATAACGCCAAGAGCGGCGGCAAGTCAGACTCAAAGATTTTCTCAATCAGTGTTGCTGACTTGTGAGCTACTTGTGATGGTGTCATACAGTCATACTCTTTACGGTATTGTGTAGTCAATAAAAAACTAATTATTTTAGATTTAATTGTCCATGTGATTTTTGTCTTCGCCATGCCGTCTAGTCCTTCCTGTAAATAACTCTTTTAGTATTAAAAAAATAGAGCCCAAGATAAGTACCTTGAGCTCCATTGGTGCATCTAAAAATATTTCAATCATTTATAGAGCTCCAGTTGCTTTCATACCCATTATAGCAATTATACCTATAACAAGTATACCAATAACTAATAATATATTAATCATTACTTGCCCTTCCTTTGCTTCCTGTTGGTAAATGGAATTGAAATAACTTTTTTAGACTCGTTACCCTTCCTGCTAGTCCAATATATAACAGCCATGCTACAATTCTCTTTTGGTGAAAACTTTGCAATAGCTTTTTTTAGACTTAATGCAGGAATCTTAACAGGCAGAGCAACGTCAACCACTGCTCCGTCTAGTCTTCCCTTACTTATAAAATTATAGTCTATCATGATTAACACTCCGCATTAACTTCAAAGCTAACTAAAATTTTATTGTGTGAGCTACGCTCTGCGGCGTGTCTCAGCTCTGACACAATCTCAATTAAGTTTGTATAATTGTCTTCAAATACAACTTTGTGTTTTTCTTTTGGCGTTTTATGGTCTTTGAATTTACCGCCGACCCATTTGCCATTTTCTATTTCAACCTCTGTTATTTTTAGGTTTTCTAAGCTCATATACATAAGTCTTACTCCGTTTGTTAGTTTGTTAATAATAACGCCGTCTAGTCTTTGACAACTCTGCTGTGACTAAAAAGCCACCAATAAGCAATATATCAAAAACTAAACGCCGTCTAGTCTTTTGGTGGAGTAGGCGAAATTGTCTGTGTTAATCTTCCGCCTATCTCCGATAGAGTCATTAACTCTATTAATTATATCCTTGTAAGTATCACCTCTCACATTTAAGCAAAGCTCATAGTTTTGCAGAATACAAGCTGACTAGAGTGCAAAGCACGACCCATAAATTGAGCTCATCAGTCAGGGCATGACCCTGAGACAAGGCGGAAAGCTCCGCCCTGTTTCGCTCTTTGTTTAGAATGGGAGTAATGCCCATACTTTTTGGGCATATATAAAAGTATACGTCCCAATAACTTTGCCTTTGTATATTAGCCAAGACATATTGCTCCTTTGTTAGCGTTGTTAATCTCTAAAGCCGTTGACTCTTAGTCTCTCAGCGTAACGCTCATTCCTGAACGCCGCCTCTTTTTGCTCTTCCTCGTCCTTCCACTTTTTAAAGTATTTCTCTTTTAGAGCCTCTTCACTTAAAAAAGCGGTAGCCTTCATAGTCTTTTTATTTTTATTATAAGTAGCAGTTTTAATTAACTCGCCATCAAAATAAAAATTATATGTTTTTTCTTTGCCGTCATCTGAATGGCTGACACTATATCCGCCAAAGTCATAAGAGTTAGAGGCACTTGTGCCAACGTAAATCCTTGATTGTGCATAATCTCTAACACCTTGAGACTTTGCACCGTTGTTAGAATAGGCGTTATTATATGTATCAATCCATATTGGGTAGCTTCTTGACATAGTTTTTACTCCGTTGTTAGTTTGTTTGTTTTAGTTTAAATGCAAGGCGGCTAAAAGTCAACCGCCTGTGCATGTCTGTTTAATATCTCGCAAAGTATTTATTTTTAATAAGCTCCAGTTTTTGCTCTAGTGTTAGAACGTCAACCAGTGACTCAGTAAAAATAGACTCTTGCGAGTCTAAGAGCTCACGCCCACCAGATACAAAGCCAACAGCGTTAGCCTGTAGCTCGTTGAACATGTGCTCCAAAGTTTGACAGCCAAGCCCTATAGTGTGAGTGTGCGGACAGGCAGGAACGCCGCCTCGTCTACACTCTGGACACCATACGACTAGAGCCAACCTTCTGCGACTGCTTCAGACAACATTTTCTTTTTTTTGTCTTTGTCAGTCTCTTTATTGTACGCCGCAAAGTGCTCGTTTTTTGCCTGTTCGTCTTTAAACTTAGACAGGCTGTCCTCGTTCTGCATTTTTGCAACTTTCTTATTAATACGTCTAGGCATTATATAAGACTCCGTTTAGTTGTTTCGCTGTTACTGACAGCTCATCAGTCATATTTAATAATATGAGACAACAGAGACGCTAGACCTACTACTCCGCCAAGAGTCCGCCTTCTAGCTTGAGTGGGCTTTCCTGACAGCTTAGAGACAAACTCGCCCAGATAAAGCAGTCATTGAAAGTCCGTTCCCAGACTGCAAGTCTACCGAGAGCCCTGCACCGCCGCACCCTGTCAGGCACTTAGTTTATTTTATGTAGAGTTAAAACTAGCAAATAATCAATATAAATAAGTTATACACTAAAACGGATTTATTTAGTAATGTTAATTTTGCATAACAGCTTTGCACGTATTGCATAGCTTATAACATCATACACTATTAATAGACTCATAAATATTAAATACTCTTTTAATAAGTTTGGCGGTGTATTCTCTCGCCCAAGACTAGCGGCATATAATATTATAAATAAATAAGGTAAAAATAAATACTTAAATAATTTAATCATAAATAATTAATTGCAGTGCAACCAATTAGAGTTAGCCAATAGCCAACCAAAGCGGCTAGAGTCAACATCTTAAATTTGCTCATGTGTTTTGTCTTCTTATCTTGTTAGTTGTTAGTGTGTAAGTAGTGAGTAGGTAGCCTGTATATATACTGTGTGAACCCTTGCTCTATCTTATATGGGAACTTATCCTCTCAACACTCAAAACCAAAAAAACAGACTAGAGCTCACACGAGCAAAAAGAAAACCCAGAGCCGCAACGGATATAATGTCCGTTACGTATACAGGCACAAAAAACGCCGCTATATGCCACTTTTTTGCACTTTTTGGCGTAGTTTTTGGCGTACAGTATGGGGAAACTCGGCTCGTTATGTACGTATATACCCCTTCAAATTTTTTTATTTAATATTTGCCATTATCTCAGACAATGACTTTGCACGTTTAGTTGTTTGTTTAGCCCAGTTAGAATTAAGCATTTCTGAACTAGCTAAATTATACTCACCATTATTAATATGTTTTAAAGTCTTCTTAAACTTAGAAGTACCATTGTAGCCTAGTTGAAATACCATTTCTGTCACAACACCTAATACTTCAGGTGGGTGATTATTACCTATAAGCTCCATAGCACCAGACATAGCATTTTTAAAATCGTCCTCAAACATCATGTCTATCTCTTCTTGTGTATAAGAATCCTTGACTTCTCCGTATATTCTATGACCATGACCAACTGTAAAGAAGTCTTCTTTAATACCATTGTATTCTAATTGATATGGTACTAACTCTCCTTTACCACCTCTGCTTTCATGCTTCTTAATACGTTCTGCTACAAGTAGCATGTGTTCAGTTTGTCTTTCACTCATATTATATCCAACTATCCTTATGTGGTTGTCTTCCGATTGTACTTTCCATAAAGCGTTCCAATTCTCTGTCCAATAGGTCTTCTTTGTGTTGATTGTAGGATAGGATTTGGTCTCTGTCCATACGTTCAACCCAAGCATTAGCGGCAATAGCCAAAGCATCAATCTGGTCATCATGTCGTAAAGCTCCTTTGTCTCTAGTTATCCTAGTCATCTGTCTAAACAACTGGTGATTAGGTTCTAATTTAAAGTCTTCTTTTATTAACAAATCGTCTACTACGAGCCTATGACCATTCATAATTGGCTCTAAAGTATCTATGATACGCTTTTCTTTTTGTATATTGTGTCTTACTTCTTCTACTTCACATGGGTGTATCTTAGCCATTATAGGTTTTAGTAAAGCTGTAGCCATACCATCACCAAAGTTAGACTCTATAACTACATAGTTTACATTATTTTTCTTGGCTATATTAGACAACTTATATAACGTGTCATCTGAATAACCACCATCTAATGAACCTATAGCAGTCAAATAAAGCACTCCATGAAGCATTTTAAGCACCGCATACGCTGTTTTGTCTTCTCCACGACCTGAAGGGTCTATAGACATTATAGTGCCTTCAAATGGTGTAAATTCTTTAGACATAAACAATGGTGCTACATAATAGTCACCTTTGAGTCCCACATTGGGTAACTCAGGGTCTATAGCTTTCATTTGTTCAGGAGAACTAGCCCACTGTATTTTAGCAGGAGCTTCTTTCCACGTGGAACAACCTGAAGCTACAATTAAATCGTTTAATTTTAGAGGGTATCTATTAGCATCAGACATTGTAGTATCTAACATAAACTGTAGGTTGAATCCACTACGTCCATAAGAACTAAGTCTTTCTAATAGGTCTACATCATCAAATCTTTTAGGGTCTGTAGGTTTACCTTCTTTGTCATTAATGTCAGCTATAATAGGTGCTAGTTTGTGACCATAGCCTATCTTTTGTACTTTATTAGGGTACAATGCTGTCCATATCTTTGTTTTATACCCACGTTCCTCTAAGCTATTATACAAAGACATCTCTGTCTGTGGTGTACCTAGAAATATAATACGTCCTACTTCTGGTTTTATAATAGCATCAAACTCTTTTACGGTCTCACTTAGTCTATCACGCATAAGTTGTGTCTGTGAGTTATTAGCTGACTCTACGTCATCAGCAATAATTAAATCTGCACGTGAACCTGTAAGTTGACCTGTAATACCCATAGACTTAACACTTGGTGCATGTGATGCTAACGCAGGTGCTACGTCAAAGCTAACCTTAGAATGTCTTTGGTTGTCTTTAGGTACTAGATGTTTTAATATTGGCATCTCAGCGATTAAACGCTGTGTAAATGTACTGAAATCATCAGCCCTACTTTTAGATGCAGATACAACTAATATGTTACGTTGAGGATTTAATAGAAGTTGGTGGCAGACAAATGCTGAAGTAATCCATGATTTACCTACACCTCTAAAGGCTTCTATAACTAATCTCTTGTCATTTGACTGTAAATAATCAGCTATATCGTACTGTATAGGTGTTGGTTCTGGTAAATTTAAGTGTTTCCAACACAAATACAAAAAATTTTTAAAATTCTTTATTCGTTTATCCATCTGTATCAAACGGTACACTATCTAAAATGTTCTCAGGTTTCTTATTAAGATTATCTGTACTATAAGTTTTACAGACCTCTAAACATACCTTCATTTCTGAAGCAGTTAGCTCTTCTCCTGATTTTAATTTTGTATATGCGTGTTTGACCAATAATTCTGGCAATTCTTTAACAATATCATCAATATTAACGACCTTGTCCTCTGTACTTTTTTCTGCTGAATGATTTGTTTGGTCTTTTTGCATGTCTTCCTTTTCTCTTCTTAGGTTTTTCTCTAATTGTAATTTCTTTGAAATTTATTCTAGCCATGATTAAGGGGTGTGATATTCCATGAGCCTAAACTCATGTTGATTTTTAATTTGTCGTTCTAATTCGTCTTTTTCTTCTTTTAGTTTTTTAATCTCTTCTTTTAATTCTTTGATTTCTTCGTCTTTATTTGGTTCTATCCAGTCGTCAAGACTTATCGCCATATAACTCCTTAGTTAGATAATATTAACTTTTTAATAGATTTACTGCCGTCTATGTTTGACTCAAGCTCTGCCTCTGACCTTATACACTGGTATTTGACATTACTATTAAGTTTTAAACTTCTTTTAGCAATACGTGACCCTTTAAGACACTCAGACATTGATGTTTGTATTCTTGCTTCCTTAATCTCTCCACTGATTATCATAAGCAGGGCTACCACCATCTCTGTCATTAATGTTCTCCGTTTCCGTTTGCTCTAACTTTGTCTTTTAAATCTTCAATATCAGCTAATGCTTTGTCTAATTGTACTCTTAAAAACTCAATGTTTACTTTATTGGTCATATTCATTTCTTGAGTCTCTTCCATTTTCTCTACGGACTTGTACAAATCCTCAATTAAAAAATGTTGCTCTTGGTCTGTAGGGACTTGCTCAGATTTTTTAAGCAAATCGTTTTCAAACAATTCTCTTGATGTTTCAAGTGAAGTCAGCCTAGCTGTTACTTCTGTGTAACCAAATACACCCATTGCTACAGCTATAACAATACCAATCATGTTTTTAATTGGCATTGAAACGGCTGTGTTTTCAGATACTTTCATAAATTACTTCTTAACTAATGAACCACCAAAGTATAAACCTATAATAGCTGACACTAAGTTTGTGTCTAATGGTGTAATAACCAAACTATTAGAAGACAATGTAACCCATTTCATTATTTCTTTTTCAGGAATAAAGAAAAATGCAGGTTTAAATTCTAAATAACCTACAATTACACTTGTTTCTGGTTGTAATATTGGCATTAATTTTGGTAATAATACTATTGCAAAGACCGCAGTTAAAGCTATAATTCTTCTAGTCCACTGAAAACCTTTGTTATCATATTCTCTAGCTTCCTTAAAACCTTGTTGTTGTACTTCCGCTCTTTGTATTAGCATTTTTTGCTCGGCTTGTTTAGCCTTAATGCTTTGTGACCATATACTCATAACTCCACCTAATACGGTAGAACCAAGCATAGTTATCATTTCAAATGGCATGTGTTATACTTCCTCTCCAAATTTTATACATTGCATACTTATGTATATGTTTCTTCTAATAAACTCGTCATTGACGGCTTGTCCTATTTCTTGTGATACTTGTACGCATTGCTCGTAAGTATCATAATTTTGTGCAGTAGGTAAATCACCTACCATACATAAATTTTGTCCATTAACTGCTAAAACGCAGAGTAATGCTGTAATTTTAAACATTACGTTTCACCTTTACTTTATATTTAGCACACCAATTATGGTTGCTACTATTGTTCCTAAGAAAACTAAAACTTTTACCATTCCTTTTCCAGTAGAAACGTCTGTTCGTAAAGATTTAACTTCTCTTTTTAATTCATTTATACTATCTTGTATTGTCTTCATTCTCTCTGCACATAACTTTTCGTGTGAAGAAAGTCTTACTCCTGCTGATATTTCGCTAAACTCTTTTGGAGTTAGTTTTTTTCTAGGCATTAGTATTGTAGGCTAACGCCTCTAATTCTAGCTTCTTTACTTCCACTAGCTTGATTAGCAAATTCTATTTTGTATTTTAAACTTGTACCTGCTGTTACACTCAAGTCATTTACTTTTGCCATTTTAATACCACTAGCAAAATCTGGCATAGCTGTCATTGTAGCTGTTGTGTAGTTAGAACCACCATCAGCAGAAAGTTTTAAAATTATATCTGTGTTTAATGTGTTAGTACCTGCTTGGTCTTGATAAGTAATAATAGCACCCATCTTGTTTGTTGATGATGGAGCTGTAATTGCATTACTTTCAAATGAGCCAGTTGCATTAACAACTTCTGAACCATAACTCCAAACATTAGTTGGAGTAAAAGAAGTACCATCTGGATAAATTGCTCTATTTGATATTCTTAATAAATCTAAATACCCCTCAAAATTTCTTGAACCACTACTTCTGTGATAACCATATCTAAAATAGTTATCTGAAAAATTACTTGTTCTTGCTGTACCATTATCAACTTGTGTTCCATTTTTGTAAAGACGAGCAGTTGAACCTTGTTTGACATAAGCAATGTGATGCCATTGATTTTTTGTAAGTTGTCCTAAATTTCCATGACCACCACTATAAGCATTATAAACTTTTAAATCTTCTGAACCATCATATTCAAATTGTAAAGTTTGACCAATGTCCATTACACTATCACTATTTGCGTCATAACTAACTGTGTTTAAAGGATAAACCCAAGTTTCTATTGTGTAATTAGTTTGAGATGGAAGATTTTGAAAAGCAGTTGAACTTGGTGTACTTGCACTTGCATTATATACTGCATCACTTGACCCCCCTGTTGTTCTTATAGAAACACTTGCACCAGTTAAACTTTGATTTGAACTATATGCCATATTACCATCTACTTGAATTGTAGTTTGTCCAACTCCACCTGTAGATAAATCTACAATATTTGTTTCGCCATTTGAGTGTCCAAAACTATCTAATACTACAATGTCGTCTGTTGTTGTAGAAGGTGAAGAAAAACTGCTAGTTTGAGTTGAAACATATTCACTAGCATTTCTGTCAGTATTAGTTTCTGTTCCTATTCCAGTATCATCTTGAAATACATCAACATACATTGAGTTAGTATTGTAAGCCGCTTTGTTTTCGTTAGATGCTTGTCTTAAAGCAAGTGTAGAAATATCATTAACAAGTTTGTTATCGTCAAATGATTGTGCGTGTTGAGATACACTAGAAGACGAAATTCTTGCGTCAGCAAAAGTACCACTTCCGATACGACTTGCATCAAAGTTACCTGTAGTAATTTTACTTGCGTCTAGGTTTGGAATTTCTGCCGCATCTAGGTCTATTGCTCTATTTGCTACTTTAATTATCGCCATCTATTTGTTTCCTTTTTGATTATTATAATACTATTGTATCTGCTTCTTCTTGTGTCAGAGCTTCACCTGCTATAAGTTTAGCTTTAGCACTAGCTTTTAAAGCATCTTTAGCTTCTTTATCTGCTTGTGCTTGTGCTTCGGCTTCTGCTTTTGCAGTTTTTTCAGCTTCTTCATTAGCAATATCAGCTTCTCTTTGTGTTTCTTCTTCTGGTGTCATATCAACTAAAACACCATTTGGATTTTCTAAATCAATTACTAGTTTTTTTGTCATTTAATTATTCTCCTATTTAATTCCATAAAGTTTAAAATTGCCTTTAGCTATATTTTGAGCACAATATATTTTGATACCAGTCAAAGCAGTATTAGCAGACAAGGTATAAGCACCATTAGTTACAATTACATAATTATAGTTGTTATTATTAATCATCATTTGAGCATGAAAATTCGTATCATTACTTGTAGATAATGGGTCATGTATTGTTAGTTCAAAAGCACTTGAGCTTGAAGCATTTGATGACCAATCCCAATTGGTAAATCTAAAATTATCATTACCCCAGTCTCTACTAGCATCTGCATTTCCACCACCATTATTTCCATAGGTTGTACTTTGAACATTGTAATAATGACCAGATGTATATTCAGAATTACCTACCATAGCTCTAAATCTTAAAGCTGTTTGTCCAGATAATAAAACATTAGAACCAAATATTTTATAATTTTTATAAGTTGATGAAAATAATCCATCAAATGTGACTGATGATGTATTAGAAGTAATATCTGTCGTTCCTAATAAAACAAAGTCAGATGATACATTAGTCCAACTTGGATTTGCACCAGTTCCCCCAGTCTGTAAAACTTGTCCTGAAGTTCCTGCACCTAATCTCTGAAGACCAGAACCATCTCTATATAATAAATCACCCTGTGTTGTTATTGTTGTACCAACATCAGTACCATTAGTACCATCAGTACCTTTTGTTGCCATTGGTTGAAAGTACGTAGTATTAGTTGGAAGGTTACCTGTACTTGCCAATATGCAAATGTAAGACGACCCATTGTACTCTGTAACGTCATCTATCGCATAGGCTGTGCTTCCGTTGTAAGCTCCCTTCCAATTAAACTTCAACGAACCGATATTTACTGTAGCCATTTGTTATTTTCTCCTTGTTATATTGTAGCTATTAAGTCGCCATTGCTGTCCATGCTAAAGGTAAAACCTGAAGCACTGTATAAGACATCACTAAACGTGGCGTATTTTTCGTTTGTAATGTTATCTTGACCTTGATTAGTCGTGATATATCTTAATTTGTTTGGTATTGGTGCAGGTGTGTTAGCCTGTCCACCCATATTTGCGTGTGATGAGCAGTAATAGTAAAGCGTTGGAGCTCCACTAGGTACTACAAATGTCACTTGCGTTGATGAATCTACTGTTACACCTGTAGTGTAAGCAGATGTGTTACCACTATCTGTAGAAAATCTAAATGGGTGTGCTGAAGGGTGTGTAAATACATAAGTATTTCCTTCAAATAATTCTAAAGT
>Ga0208767_1000242_pt1 | contig 41290 bp, 23 predicted proteins | sample VirMetDEL_Mar_21_FD_184514 | JGI IMG/M metagenome (GOLD analysis project Ga0208767, IMG submission 184514) | Aqueous microbial communities from the Delaware River and Bay under freshwater to marine salinity gradient to study organic matter... | ecosystem: Environmental > Aquatic > Marine >...
CAGTAGTTATTTGCCAACAGGTCCAGAAGATGGAACTGCAACCTATGTGGACGGCAGAGTAGGTACAGCATTTATTCAAGAGTATAGATTCAATCAATACTGTATGAGATTGCAAAATGCACTAGCACCTACACTGGACAAAGAATTCAAATTGTTTATGAAAAACAAAGGGATTAGCATTGACAGTAGCTTGTTCAATCTCAAGTTTGTAGAGCCACAGAGCTTTAGCACATACAAAGAAATTGAAATACATGCTGCTCGTGCTAATGTATTCAGTGGACTAGAAGGTGTTCCTTATATGAGTAGACGCTTTATACTTGAAAAGTATTTAGGATGGACTGAAGATGAAATCCTCAAAAACGAGCGCATGTGGGAAGAAGAAAATCAAAGCGGAGCCGCAGCTAGCACAGAGACTGTTCCAGGACTGGGCAATGTAGGTGTTAGAAGTTTTGATGTAGACACAGATGTGTCAGACTTAGATGTTGATGCACCTACAACAGATGAGTTAGAGGGCGGTAGCCCTATTAGCGGTGAAGAGAATTCACCTGCAGGAGATGAAAATGCGTGATAAGGAATTTTTAAAAGAGTACTATGATGCAGAAGATAATGAGTATGCAGAACGCAAAATAACAGATACTCGCAAGAGTAGACTAACACTCAGACAGTTAAATCGTTTGAGAAAGCAGCGTGAAATACACAATATTGAACATGCTAATAGAACAAAAAGAATACAAAAAATATACGCTACCCCATCTCAAGGCTAAATTTTTTCCAAGTTTTTTACTTATCATGACAATTTTGTCATAAAATACCCATTTTTTAGGTGTTTTACTAAGTAAAACGTCTTGGTTACTAAATATAGATGTAAACCATCTTGGTAAGCCTGTAATTTTTTAAGGAGAAAGATATGAGCGAACACAAGGAATCTTTAGTAAAGGTTCTTGAGTATCTCGTCAACGATGAGCAGGACAAAGCTGCTGATCTCCTACACAACGTTTTTGTTGAGAAAGCCAAATCACATTGGTCAAGTATCACAGAAGACGATGAAGTAGTAGAAGACGAGATTACTGAAGAGGATCTTGACGAAACTATCGATCTTGATGAAGCTGACGATGATTCAGAGGACGACGAAGTAGAAGAAGCAATTGATGTTTCTGATGCCGAAGAAGATTTCCTTGATGATATCGAAACAGCTGAAGAAGAAATCGAGCAAGAAGAAATCATGGACGATGAGGACATGGACGACGAAGATGCAGAAATGGATCTAGCAATGGACATGGAACCAGAAGCTGATGATGAAGGCGAAGAAGAAAGCCCTGAAGCAGAAGCAGAAGAGGCCATGGACAACGTAGAAGATGCAATTGCAGAACTACGTGCAGCATTTGCTGATATGATGGGCGATGAGCCAGCAGAAGAATCCGTAGAAATGGAAGAAGAAGCTGAAGTTGAGCCTATGGAAGAAGGCGCAACAATGACAGCGGTTAATGTATCACACAGTGATAGCAGCGACAAAGCATCACCAGTTGCGGGCAATGCATCTGCACCAAACGATGCAAAAGCACACAGCGCACCAGGCGGAGAAGAGAAGGGTAGACCTGCTCCAGCCGCTAAAGATATGGGCGTTGATGGTCCACAAGAAGCAGGCGATCTAAGCTCAGCGCCAGCAGCTAAGAGCGAAGATAACAAAAGCGACAGTCCAATCAGAGGAATGAAGTAATATGTTTACCTCGCTCAAAGAGCACTTAACTTATAGTCAGGCTAATATTGTCACCGAAGCTATTGAAGAAGCTAACGGTGGCAAAAGCCTCTATATGAAAGGTATCTTTATTGAAGGCGATGTACGCAATCAGAATAACCGTATCTACACAAAAGAAGAAATTCATGGTGCTGTTAAAGCGATCAATGAAAAAATCAAAAAAGGATACAGTGTATTAGGTGAAGCTGATCACCCAGATGACCTAAATATTAATCTTGATCGTGTGAGTCACATGATTACTGAGATGGATATTGATGGTGCTAACGGTATCGGTAAGCTGAAAATATTGCCAACTCCAATGGGAAACATTTGTAAAACCCTATTAGAGAGTGGTGTAAAACTAGGCGTGTCAAGTAGAGGCAGCGGCAATGTAAATGAAAACGGAATAGTTAAAGATTTTGAAATTATTACTGTAGACATAGTTGCAAATCCAAGTGCTCCGGATGCATATCCCGATCCAATCTATGAAAGAATTATGAATCATAGACGGGGTAATGTACTAATGGATGTCGCTAGTGCAGCAGGACACGACAACAGAGCACAACGTTATCTCCAGGAAGAGGTGACAAACTTTATTAAAAACCTGAAGTATAGGAGAGATTAATATGGCTCATGCAATGGATGAACTATTAAGCTCAAATGCGCTCTCCGAGGAGGTTAGATCTTCACTATCCGAAGCTTGGGAAACCCAGCTAACAGAAGCTCGTGAGGCAATCACAGCTGAACTTAGAGAAGAATTTGCACAACGTTATGAAAATGACAAATCGCAAATTGTTGAAGCTATGGATACAATGATTGGTGATGTTATTGCTAAAGAACTCGAAGAGTTCAAAGAAGACAAAGCCAAAGTTGCAGAAGATCGTGTAGCATATCGCAAACATATGAAAGAGCATGCTAAAGTGCTTGATTCATTTGTGATGGATACACTTCGCAAAGAAATTAACGAACTTCGCGAAGACCGCAAGTTGCAAGAAACTAACATGGCCCAACTAGAGGGTTTTGTTATGGAGCAACTGACCAAAGAGCTCAACGAGTTTCATGAAGACAAACGCTCACTAGTTGAAGCAAAAGTCAAAATGATCAAAGAAGGCAAAGAAGTCATTAACGAAACAAAACGTGAGTTTATTGCTAAATCTGCAGAAAAGATTGAGGGAATTCTTGAAAATACTATCAAGAATGAACTTACAACACTACGTGAAGATATCAAAACAGCCAAAGAAAATACCTTTGGACGTAAGATTTTCGAAACATTTGCAGCAGAGTTTATGAGCAGCTACCTCAATGAAGGTACTGAAGTTGCAAAACTAAACAAAGCAATGGACGAACTACAAGTTAAACTTAGTGAATCTGAAGCAAAAGTTGCTGAAAAAGAAGTTCAGCTACAAGAATCTGCAAGAGATGCTCGCATCAAAGCAGACGTAGCAGAGCGCAAAGCTGTCATGCAAGAGATGATGGCACCGCTTAACAAGCAACAAAAAGAAATCATGGGTGCATTACTTGAAAGTACACAAACAGACAAGTTACAAAGTGCATTCAACAAGTATCTACCTTCTGTATTGAAAGAAGATGCTAAACAACCAGAAAAGAAGGTACTAAGTGAATCTTCAAAAGAGATCACTGGAAATAAAGAAGCAGTTACAGAGTCAGCAGAAGCTGGTCAGACTGCAGAAATTATTAACCTTCGTAAATTAGCCGGTATAAGTTAAGGAGACCGAAAATGGCAGACAACCTAATGGAAAATTGGAGCGAAACTAAATCCGCTCTTACAGACGGTCTAACTGGAACAAAAAAGCAAGTTATGGAAACAACACTTGAAAACACCAAGAACTATCTCGCAGAGGCAGTTACAGCTGGTGCAACTCAAAGTGGTAACATTGCTACCCTTAACAAGGTTATCCTTCCAGTGATTAGACGTGTTATGCCAACTGTTATTGCCAACGAGATCGTTGGTGTTCAGCCTATGACAGGCCCAGTTGGTCAGATCCACACACTACGTGTACGTTACGCAGAAACATTTGACACAGCCGTAGCAGGCGATGAAGCACTAAGCCCATTCGCAATTGCAACAGGCTACGCAGGCGATGCAGCAAGCAACGGCGGCGCAGCAACTTCAGCTCTAGAAGGTGAAGCTGGTAAGAAACTAAGCATTCAAGTTCTAAAGCAAACTGTTGAAGCAAAATCACGTAAGCTATCAGCACGTTGGACTTTTGAAGCAGCACAAGACGCACAAAGCATGCATGGTCTTGACGTTGAAGCAGAAATTATGCAAGCACTTGCACAAGAAATTACTGCTGAAATCGACCAAGAAATCATTGCAAGCCTAACAAGTCTTGCTGGTGCAGCAGCTGACACATACGCACAAGGTAGCGTAAGTGGTACAGCAACATTTGTTGGTGACGAGCATGCAGCTCTTGCAGTTCTAATCAACAAAAATGCAAACACAATTGCAGCACGTACACGTCGTGGTGCAGGTAACTGGGCAGTTGTAAGCCCAACAGTACTAACAGTTCTACAAAGTGCGACAACAAGCGCATTTGCACGTAGCACAGAAGGTACTTTTGAAGCACCAACAAATACAAAATTCGTTGGTACACTAAACGGCACAATGCGTGTTTATGTAAACCAGTATGCAGCTAACGACGATGTCCTAGTTGGTTACAAAGGTTCAACAGAAACAGACGCAGCGGCGTTCTACTGCCCATACATCCCACTGATGTCAAGCGGTACAGTACTAGATCCACAAACATTTGAACCAGTTGTGTCATTCATGACACGTTATGGTTATGTGGAACTAAGCAACCAAGCATCATCACTTGGTAACGCAGCTGACTATCTTGCAAAAATTGCTGTTACAACAAACCAGCTTGCATTTACCTAATAGGTATAAGCATAACAAACATAAAACAGGCTCTTCGGAGCCTGTTTTTTTATGACTGTAATGAATAAATATGTACAAGAGGAGTATTTGTTATGACCACCATCAAAGCAAGCGGAAGAGATTTAGAACTTAAATCAGATCAGGATATTGTTTTTTATCCTACTAGTAATATATGGATTAGTCAAGGAACTAAACTAATTTTTGAAGGCACTGTGCCAGACGATTTTGAAGTCAAGTTACAAGCGACCAGTGTAACTGCTGACAGAGACATTATTTTGCCTGATGCTAGCGGAACAATGGCCACACAGGAATGGGCTAGTTCGCAATTTACTTCTCAACCTATTGCAACTATCACAGGAGCAACACAAGCCAATCCTGTTGTTATCACTACTACCGCAGCACATAATTTTACAAATGCTGCTAGTGTTACAATCACAGATGTTGTTGGTATGACAGAACTCAATGGTAATAGTTATTATGTAAGTGTTCTGACAAGTACTACTGCGGCACTATATACCGACGCAGGACTAACTTCAGGTGTAGATGGAACTGCGTTTACAGCATATGTTTCGGATGGTGTTGCTACTCAATCGTTAACTGCTAGCACTGATTTTAACTCACTATTAAACAAACCAACCACAATAGCAGGTTATGGAATCACCGATGATGTTGTAATAAAAGACACCAATGGCGATATTCATTTTGCAGATGACGACAAAATATTCTTTGGCGATACAGATGACTTTAGTATCTCTTTGGACACTAGTGCAAGCGTAACCGGAGAGGCTCTGTTAAGCACTTCTGGGAATATGATTCATAGGCAAACACTACCATATGCAACCTACTCTATAGAGAGAGATAGTGATGGAGGATTTGGACCATTGGTGTATCTTTATCACAACACCACTAGCCCATCTACAATAGACACTACATCTATAATTTTTTCTGCAAAAAATAGTGCGGCAGCTATTCATACTTATGGAAGTATTCAAAGTACGACAACGAATGTCACAGATGGTGCAGAAGAAAACAAAGTAACTTTTTCCGCATCTAAAAGCGGCACACCGCAAGGCTACTTAGTCTTAAATGACACCAACGCGGATGTTACTCTTGGCCTTACTGGTGCAGTTTTGATTTCCAATGGCACCACAGCAGAGCGTCCGTCTATTGCTGAAAATGGCATGCTACGCTACAACACAGATGATACTCAGTTTGAGGGCTACGCCAATGGTGCGTGGGGACCGATTGGCGGCGGTTATGCAAATTCAGATGTTGATGCACATCTAAATCAAAGCACTGCAGGCGCTAACCAAGTACTAAGTTGGAATGGATCAGACTATGCATGGGTTGCACAAACAACTGGATACGGCGATGTAAACGTTGATGCACATCTCAATCAATCAAATCCAACAAGTGGTTATGTATTAAGTTGGAATGGATCAGACTATGCATGGGTCGACAATGCAGGTTATGCAAATTCAGATGTTGATTCACATCTAAATCAAAGCACTGCAACTGCTAATCAGATACTATCTTGGAGCGGTGGCGATTATGACTGGATAGATCAAAGCAGTTTTCAAAATGTTGTTGATGATACCACACCAGAACTTGGTGGTGATCTAAACATGAATGGTAATGATATCATCGGCACAGGTAATATTAATATTACTGGTAGTGTTACCAGTACAGCCGTTGGTGTCCCGACAATAACAAGTTCAACAGATATAAATTTCACAGCAGGCACAGGTGCTACTGATAGAGTAGAAGTTACACAAAGTCCATTTAAAATTGCTAGTTTTACAACCACTCAACGTGATGCAAAGACCAGTGAAGACGGTGACTTGATTTACAACAGCTCTAACAATCAGTTTGAAATTTATACTAATACTAGTTGGGCTGCAATGACCAAAGTTGTATATGATAATTTATTACCATCAAGTGATTTTGTAGATCAAATTACTAATATATGGTCAGCAAATCCAACAACACCAGCTGATTTTGCCGCTTGGGCACAGACTACAGCCAGTGATGGTTTTGAGTATGGTAATATTGACCTAAGTACTACTCCTCCAACAATTAGATCAATTGATAGTTTGTACTGGCTAAACATTAGTACAAACAACAATCCAGATCCAGCACATGTAACTCGTTGGTATGATATAGTTTTACCAAGTTTAATAGAGCAGTCCTGGTTCGATGTACATACAAGTAATCTTGTTAATGGTAATGTTTTCAGTAGAGTATCAGATGATACAACTCCAAAACTTGGCGGCGCCTTAGATGCAGATGGAAAAAATATAGAAAATCTTGGTCAAGTTCAAATTGGACAACTTGGTTCGGTTGTTTTTGAAGGATTTACCGATGATGCATTTGAAACAACACTCATAGTAACTGATCCAACAGCAGATAGAACAATTACATTTCCAGATGCAACCGGTACAGTAGCACTAACAACTGATTTGACAGCATACATTAGTTTAGCAACACTTAAAGCTGAAGTAGCAGCAAGTACAGATTTTGCTGATTTTCAATCAAGAATAGCAGCACTGTAAAGGACATAACATGACCGAAAGATATTATACACTCGGAACACATACTCCAGAGCAATGGCAAGAAATACACGACGAATTGTGTACAAGTGATGCAACACCAGATACTATTCCTGACAGAGCGTGTACATGCACTGATGATATGATACATAGTGCTGTTCGTGGTGAGTTTTTGCTCACTGAACAAGAAGCTCAAACACTTGCATTAGATAGTAGAATTAAGTTTATTAATAAAAGTTTTAACAGGTATCCTGAACTTATGCCACCTGAAGATAAATTACACAACGGAATTTTAGGAACAGTAAAAACTGAAAGATGGGCAACACCAAACTTAAACTATATGACATGGACAGATTTCCAAGAATCTGAGTTTGGTGGAGGAGGCGTTTATGTAGTAACAAGTCAATTCTCGACTGAACAACCTACTGTCAACCGTGCTAGTTATCAGTTTGTCAGGATGCAAAGCAAAGAATATTATTGGAAAGATCAAGCATTTGGGTATTATCCAACCCAAAAACCAAGCCCAAAGTGGGGAGCCAGTGAAAAAGTTAGACAATTTGGTGCAGGAGAACATACGGATGTTATTTGTGCTGACAATGGCTCTTGGATCGGGCACACAGAGTTTATTAACAGTGGTGTTACTAATGCAGTGAACCCATCTGACTATACAGGCGGAAATGTGCTACCAGGCGATGGATATTGTGATGTATTAGATTTGGTGTTAGATGCTCCTTATTATATTGATCCAGACTGGTTCGATGCAAGTCCAGGTACAAGATTAACAACACGATGGGACGGTACAACTGTGCCTGTTGAAAGTATTGCACGTAGTTGGTGGCAATACACTCAAGAGCGTAGCCCGCAATTCGCAGCTTTTGGTAGCATTTTAGTGCCTAGTAGTTATACTAGAGATAATGCACATGGAAGTCCTACAACGCTGCCTAGTTCAGCAAATCACGGAACACAGTGCGCTAGTTTGCTTTACGGTAGAACTCATGGTTGGGCATATAATTCTAATAAATGGCAGATGAATCTATATGGAGCTAACAATATTGGAAGTTTTGAACGTGGCTTCGACATTCAAAAAATATTTCATCAGTATAAACCAATTAACCCACTGTATGGCACAAAAGACCCTACAATAAGTTCAAACAGTTGGGGATACAGAAGCGGCGGCAGTGATGATCACAATCCGGGGTATAGCGATAAAACCGGTGACTATTGGTATTGGAGAACAGATCCGGCAGTTTCATACGATGGTCTTGGTTGGGAACCTAGATTCATTAGTCGTAATGGACTCAAAGGAGACAGTGGACGCTGGTCTAGTGAAATGTATGACAACAGTATGACGCAAGCAGGAGATGAACTTATACAAGCTGGCGTAATTTTTATTAGCTCAGGCGGTAATAGTAATCAACAGATAGTAAATCCTGATCATCCTAACTACGATAATAGAATCAGTAACAACAATACAAACACACTATACCAGGATAGTTTTTACGAATTTGGAGTGCAAACAACAGGTACAACCAATCGCAGAGGTTTCCCTAATCACATAGGTAAAACAGAAAGTCAAACATTTCAAGGAAACACCACAGTGAAGTTTCCGGCTATTACTGTTGGTGCGTTAAGTGATAGAAATGCTATGCAGTACCCATTTGTGCGTATAGAGCATAAAATTGATTACAGTAATACAGGATCTGCAATTGATTTTTATGCACCTGGTGACGGAACTCTTGCAGCCACTGTCGCAAATCAGGGAGTGATTCAAAGGTTAGATGATACTTATAGTGATTTAACTGTGTATTCAGGCAACTGCTACGATGCCCGCTTTAGTGGAACTAGTGCAGCAGCACCTGTGGCAGCAGGACTTTTAGCTTCAGTGATGCAGTATAATCGAGGTTGGACCTGGGAAGATTTAAAAAATTGGATACAAAATAATGTAGAACTACAACCAGCTGATTCTTTCAATCAAGGTACTGAACCTACAACACCAAATGATACCGATTGGACACAAGCTGATCACGCATATGAATCCTTACTCGGTGGCGATCCGAGAGTACTGTATCAAGCAACTATTCCTGTGAATACGCCGTATCCTGGAGTAAGTGATACTGAGATTCAAGGCAGCTTTACCCTGTCGGGTGGTATTAACTTTAGCATAGTTTGATATATTACAAGGAAATAATAACTTGACTGAGCGTGAATATATAGTAAGTTTAAAACGTGACGTTGATGCTGCTAGTTTTGCAGCAGAAATGACTCAAACTACCGGAAATACTACTATACCTAGTCGTAGTGTTGACGTAGCCAATGCTAGATTGTTGAGTGAAAGAAACACACATTATTCATTAACAGACCAAGAAGCACAAGCTCTTAGAAACGATCCTAGAGTAGTAGATGTTGCAATACCACCAGATCAGGATGATGATTTAGAACTTGTTAGAAATGCAATACAAACAGCAGACTTTACCAAAACTACCAGTGATAGTGGTAATTTTGTCAACTGGGGACTGAGACGTTGTATTGGTACTAATAATCCTTATGGTTCTAACCTAACAGAAAACACAGGACAATATACCTATAACCTAGACGGAACTGGTGTTGATGTTGTGATACAAGACAGTGGCTTGCAAGTAGATCATCCAGAATTTCAAGACAAAAATGGCGTGTCTCGTGTGCAACAAATAGATTGGTACACATCTAGCGGATTAAGTGGAACTCAAAATGCCAATCATTATAGAGATTATAACGGACATGGAACTCATTGTGCAGGAATTGCTGCAGGCAAAACATACGGATGGGCTAAAGAATCTCATATTTACAGTGTAAAAGTAGCAGGACTAGAAGGAAGCGGGGATCCCGGAACTGGCATCAGCATCACTGATTGTTTTGATGTTATAAAAGGATGGCACAACAACAAGCCTGTAGATCCAGCAACTGGATTTAAAAGACCTACTATTGTTAACATGAGTTGGGGATATGGCAGTTATTTTTACAATATACTAGGTGGAAACTACAGAGGTACAAATTGGACAGGTACAACCAGAAGAACAGATTATGGTATGGTTGGTTCTTATGTGAGTGTTTACAATTTGTATAGATATGTAGTAAGAGTTGCTAGTGTAGACACAGACCTACAAGAAATGATAGATGCAGGAATACATGTTTGTGTTGCTGCCGGAAACAGTTTTCAAAAAATTGATGTACCTGGTGGAGTTGATTACAACAACTATTTCAATAGTGGTGCGTTTGGATCTAATAGATATTATCACAGAGGAGGAAGCCCATACGACGATGAAGCAATTGTGGTAGGTAACATTGATAGTTCAGTACATTCAGGAGGCTTAGAACAAAAAGCACAAAGCAGTGAAAACGGTCCTGGTGTGGACTTGTACGCTCCGGGTACTGATATAATGAGTACAAGTAGTACTATAAATGAATTTAACACAGGTAATTATCCCCAAGACACTAACTTTAAGATCATGAATATCAGTGGAACCAGTATGGCTAGTCCGCAAGTTTGTGGAGTAGGAGCATTGATACTACAAGCAAATCCTCATATGAATCCTGCACAGTTAAAAAAATACATGTTAGCACAAACTGCATCAGGTAGTATCTATTCAACAGGACTAGATAACGATTACACAGACAGCAGAAGTATCAAAAACGGTAATAATAGATTTTTAGTTAATCCTTTTTCAAGTGAATACAAGTATCGTATTTTAAACTAGTTGATACACATAAATAGTAGTATTAAGTGTGAGAGACTACTATGGCGTTAAACCTAGATCATCAGAGAGATAGAATAAGCACCGCTAGCGGTAATATTACTATCAGTACCAGCGGTGCTTTGAGAGTTCCTGTTGGCAACACAGCACAGCGACCTCAAAGTGGAGTTGTACAAACTGGTCAAATTCGTTTTAATACTCAAACAACACAGTATGAAGGCTACAATGGTGTAAGCTGGACCAGTCTAGGTGGCGTTAAAGATGTAGACCAAGATACATACATCACTGCTGAACAAGCATCGGATGATGATACACTACGTTTTTATACTGCTGGTGTACAGCGGTTAACAATCAATAATCTAGGAGAAGTTGAGATTTTCAACGATACTAGTATTACACAAAACTTTCGTGTTGATGGTTTAACTACACTAGACACACTAGACGTAAACAGTCAAGCTACTATTGCAAGTTTAAATGTCGAAGATCTGGCACAAAATAGTGTGGTATTTGCAGGCCTCAACGGTGAACTTGAAGATGATGTAAACTTCACATACAATGGTAGTGTAATGGAAGTTGATACTAACGGTGCTATTGGTTTGCCCAGAGGGACACAAGCACAGAGACCAGGCAGTCCTAATCCAGGTTATATTAGATTTAGTACAGATGCTACCAACTTAGAATTTTGGAATGGCTCTACATGGAATGTTGTTGGTACAGGCTCGGGTGCTGCTAGTGCATTTACTACTATCAGTGTAAACGGACAAAATAATGTTGTGGCTGACGGACCTAGTGACACACTAACAATTGTTGGTGGATCAGGAATCAATGTAGTAACAGATGGTGCTACAGATACTATTACTTTTTCAGTACAACAGCTTAGTGCTGGTACATCGTTGTCTGACACCGACGGTGATACTGGAATAAACTTAGAAACAACACCAGACGAAGACACTATAAGATTTACTACAGATGGCACAGAAAGAATGGTCATCGATAATACAGGTCTAGTGTCTATACTAGGTACAGGCGCATTAGAAATACCAGCTGGCACCACAGCAGAACGTCCAACTACACTAGCACAAGGACAGATCAGATACAATACTACAGATGCTACGTTTGAAGGATACGACGGTGCAGCTTGGGGAAGTTTAGGCGGAGTTAAAGATGTTGACGGTGATACATATATCACTGCTGAATTAAATTCAGATGAAGATTATCTTAGATTTTATACAGCCAATTCAGAAAGATTTAACATTGATAATCTGGGTCAGGTAACCTTCGGCGACAGTGCTACAAACAACTTTTATACTTTTCCTACACAAAGAGGATCAGATGGTCAAATATTAATAATTGATCAAAGTGGTAATTTAGTATTCAGTGACTTTTCTACATCCAACACATACTATCAAGACACAGCGCCGGCAGCACCAACTAATACTATTTCAACTGGTGATTTTTGGTTCGACACCGGAACAACAGGCGAATTATATATCTATACAGGCAATGAATGGATCAGTACAACACCGGGTGCTGATACTGGATTTATCAAACAAAACTACACAGGTGATGGCAGTACCACACAGTATGACACACAAACAGGTGTAAACGGAGGTACAGTAAGTTTAGTATTTTTAAATGGTGTACTTTTACAGCCAATCAATGACTATACAGAAGCAAGCGGTGTCGTAACTTTTGTTGTTGCTCCTCTATTAGGTGATCAAATTGATATTATGATTACAGGGGAGTTAGTAACACTATCTTTAAATCCATTGGGATTAAACAACCATAACTTAATATCAGTGGACGCTGCTGGAGAACTAACTGTCAGCAGTTTAATAGTAAGCGATTTAACTGATAATAGAGTTGTAATTGCAGGTGCAAGTGGTCAGCTTGAAGATGATGCTAATCTTACATTTGATGGAACTAATTTAGTAATATCAACAACCGGAGCTGTACAAATACCAGTTGGAACTACAGCAGAACGCCCAACACCAGTTCAAGGTCAGATCAGATACAACACAGATGACAGTACCTTTGAAGGATACAACGGCGCAACATGGGGATCATTGGCTGCTGGTCTTACCAGTGTTAGTTTAAATATTGCAGGTGACAGTGGAACTGATGCAGTAGACACAAGCGTGGATACACTTACATTTGTAGGCGACACTGGAATTACAACTGCGGTCACTAACAATCAAGTGAGTATAGATTTAGACGACACTACTGTAACTCCAGGTGTATACGGTAATGCTACAACTGTTCCTGTTATCACAGTTGATCAACAAGGCAGAGTTACGTCTGTTACCACAGCCGCAGTAACCAGCACACCTTCAGGTGTTTACACTGTTCATACATTTACAGGCAACGGTGCAGATGATACATTCTCTACTAGTAATACTAACATAGATGACAATCAAATTTTTATTGACGGATTGTTAGAAGACAGTGCAAACTACACAATTGCACCCAACGGAGATGTTACATTTAATACTCCTCCTGCAAACAATACTACTATTATTGTGTATGCTTACACCACCAGTATTAATTTGGTAAATTTAGAACAACTGGGCATAGCCAATCACAACAATATCAGTGTAGATGTTTCAGGTAATGTTGGATTAGGAACCGCAAGCCCACAAGAAAAATTACACGTAGATGGTGCTATCAGGATTGACGGTGTTAGCTCACTGGCTACTGCTAGTACTACACTAGCAACTGTAACACCCACTGCTATAGACACATTTGCTATCACAGCTTTCAGAAGTTGCAAATACACAATACAAGCCACCAACACAGTTACCAACGAATATCAAACAGCAGAAGCTATTGTAATTCATGATGGTAGTAGTGCATACATAACAACTTATGGCACAATTTTTACTGGTAGTGCTAGTATACTAAGTTTGGATGCAGATGTCAACAGCGGAAATGTTAGATTACTAGCAACCGCATCAAGTGCTGATAGCACAGAATACAAAATAACAAGAATAAGCACATTGGTATAAGATATGTCAACAAAAGATTTTTCAGTAGATAACATTTTAGTTGGAGGTAATATAAAAGGTCCAGCTACTTTTTATCTTGACCCAGCAGCAGACGATACAGCAGAACCAGGCGGATCTATTGTAGACTCGGGTACTGTGGTTATATTAGGTAACTTAGAAGTTACAGGTAGTACCTCCAGACTTAATACACACACGTTAGACGTAGAAGATATTAACATCACAGTAGCAAGAGGAAAAGCAACATCAGCTGATGCAGACGGTGGCGGGTTAACAGTAGATGGCGCTAATGCAACTATTGTTTATTCGGACGCAGGTAACAGTTGGGTATTCAACAAAGCACCTTATTTTTTAACTGAAAGAATTTTAACAACTGCTGATTTAGGATCAGGCAGCGGCATTGATGCTGACTTGTTAGATGGACAAGACAGTCCATACTATTTGGATTATGCAAACTTTACAGGTAATCCTACACTTACTATAACAACAAACTCACCTAGTGGAAATGGTGCATTGTCTTATGACAGCAATACAGGAGCATTTACATATACTCCACCTGCTGTGACATTGGACAATGCTACTACAAATGGTAATACCACTACCAATGATATAAGTGTAAATACATTGACTAGCACTGTGGCTCAAGGTACAGCACCCCTTGTAGTAGCCAGTGATACGTTGGTAAGTAATTTAAATGCAGACAAGTTGGACAACAAAGAATATCAAGAAATAATTGAAGATGCAACAGCACTAGCTATTGCACTAGGATAATAAAATGGCACAAACTTTTAAAAACTATACAGCATCTGGAGTAGGAGTAGGAGACACCACAGTTTACACTGTGCCTGTGGCTACTACAGGTATTATTATTGGTTTAACACTATCAAATATTACAGCTTCTGAGATCAATGCTACTGCAAAACTCAATACTGTACACATAGTAAAAGACGCTCCTATACCTACAGGCAGTACATTAGATTGTATTGAAGGTAAACTTATAGCAGAAGCAGGTGATACAATTGTGGTAGTAAGCAACACTGCAACCAGTGTTGATGCTATTGTGAGTGTTTTAGAACAATCGTAAGGATAACTGATGGGTAAATCAAAAGAACTAGCTGAATTTGGATCTTACGCTCAAATAAACACAGCTACAGACAATGTTCAGATTACAGGTGATCTAACAGTAAGTGGAACAACTATAACAGTTGATTCTACAACAATCACAGTGCAAAATTCACTAACATTTGAAGGTATTACAGCAGATGACTTTGAAACTGTTTTAACAGTTACAAACCCAACAGCAGATAGAACTATCACACTTCCTGATGCTACAGGAACGGTTGCTCTAACATCACAGACACTTGATAATTTATCGTCTATAACAACACTAGACGCAGACCATGTTTTCCAAATTGATGGTTCGAGCAACAGTAATGATGTAGTGACATTTCGTCCAGAAGTTGCTGGTCAAAACAATGCTGTAATTGAACTAAGAAGTTTTGGTAACGGAGGGAGCCAGCAAGGCATTCCAGAATTAAAATTTTGGAGAGATACAAATGACGGAAACTCCGCAGCTGGTGATACAACAGCTCGAATTGTATTTGAAGGCGGAGATATTTCAGGACAAGGCTACAGAGCACCTTACAACTATATCTCTAGCGTTATTGATGATGTGGATTTGATCAATAGTCAAAGATATGGGCATCTTGAAATTCAACATCGTGTCACTAACATTGGCGGTGGCTCTATACCAGACGGTACTTATACTTCTGCAGAATTCCATTATGATAGAATTAAGGCACCAGGAAAACTTGAGATTGGAGATACTAATTCTGCGACATTCGATCCAAGTTCATTGACAGCAGACCAAACTATCACTTTCCCAAATGTCTCTGGAACGCTTGTCGTTGCTGATAGCAATGATACTGTCAACCTGACAGGTGACAATCCTATTATAGAATTAGAAAGCACTTACGAGTGGACTGCTGGGACTGTTGCTGAAAGCAAGCTGCAAATCACTAACAAACAAAACGCCAATAGTGATGCATGGCAAATCAGAGTTGACCCAGACAATGTAGAAACATCATCGTCTCTTAGGATCAACATCGATAATAATGATGTAGTCACGTTCTACAGTGATGAAACACAAGGTGCTACGTTCTTTAAAGATATTAGGATGTGGGGAAATAGTATCTACTTCTTGAATGGTAGTAGTAACCTTATATTCGAGGGCGCAACTTACGACGACTTTGAAACAACTGTAACGGTCGCTGACCCCACCGCTGACCGTACAATTACACTGCCTGATGCGACAGGGACGGTTTTATTACAAAACACTGACAATACTGTTACAATAGACGTTGGAACAGCGCAAAACACTACGAAACTCTTTTTAACTGGAAGTGATGCACTTGTTCAGTTGGGTGATTTGGGTAGTAATAATGGCCCTCATGGTTTTCATTTTGGTTACGATGTTGCTTCATCTGATGGCATGTCTATCTTGTATCGAACTGCTAGTGATGCAATTACCTTTGAGGATAGCTCAGGGCTTTCTGGCAACAGGGTTATGTCTGTACAGCAGGATGGTAATGTTCTATTTACAGGTGACCTTATCTTTGAAGGAGCAACAGCAGATGACTTCGAAACAACACTAACTGTAACTGATCCAACAGCAGACAGAACTATCACACTACCTGATGCAACTGGTACAGTTGCAACTATAGACAACAGCCAAACATTTTCAGCACAACAAACCTTCTCTGATGATATTATCATGAATGGGAACACTAATAGAATCTACTTTGATGACATATCTCATGGCATTTATATGGAAGGTTTCAATTTCACAGGGGCACCTGCACAAGAATATTGGAGAGTGTTTGTTGGTGGCACACAAGCACTTAGTGCTCATAATATAAACTCAGGCTCAAATTATGTCAGGATAGGCACAGGATTTGATCTTCAGTTTGAGGGTACAACGAGTGATGGTAATGAAACAACACTAACTGTCATAGACCCTACCGCTAGCAGAACTATTACGCTTCCGGATGCAACTGGTACTGTAGCTCTGCTTGAAAGCACTCAGGACTTTACAGCAAGTCAAACTTTTAGTTCAGACTTGGTTGTTGGCAGTGTTCTTAAAGTCGAAGGATCTATATGGGAAGAATATATTGTCGGAACTGTTACTACCAATACTTTAACAGTAGATATACTAGGTTCTGCTAACACCACACAAACTGTGAGCGGTCTTAGTGCAAATTTTGAAGTAGCATTTACTAATGCGCCTACATCAGGGACATACACAATTGGTGTAGCATTAATAATCACACAAGGTGCTAGTGCTTACATACCCAATACTTGTACAGTAAATGGCACAAGTGTTACCATTAAATGGTTAAACGCATCTGCTCCAACAGGAAACGCAAACCAAACAGACTTGGTAAATTTCACTCTAGTAAACAATTCAGGAACATATGATGTACTTGCTGGCTTATCAACATTTGGGTAATTATTGATGCCTTTTTTAAAAACTACCACAGGACGATTACTATCCTCTACATTTATTAGTAACATTCTTCCAATTTCTTTTACAGAAGATTTGTTTCATATTGACACATGGTATGGTGATGGCAGCTCAGAAAGAACAGAACCAATACCTATGTATACAACTGCTGAAACTACTCCAACAGCAGGTACTCTTTATACCTATGACACTTTTCCTGGATATACCAGGGACTTAAGAATTAAAGAATATACTGGATCTGGTAGAATACTTATCAGAGGATATTCTTCTCAGAGCAACGAATACAACAACTGTATAGTATTAGAAGAGTCGACTGATTTTCAACCATTCACTGTCAATTCAGGTCGATGGATTCGATTCGGCACAAGTGGTGTGTATGATTGGGAGGATGCTTGTCTTAATCCCAACGGAGAATTGTTTGCTTTAGGTAGCGACAGAGTCAATAATAATACTAACGAATGGGAAGCTATAGTTATAAAATATCAAAGAGATGGTTATCAGCTGAATGGAACTCCGGCTAATATAAGTTATGGTTCTTCTACTTCAGCAGCTTGGGATAGGAGTATACAACCAGTGAATGGCTATGTTGATAACGGCGGCACAGCCACAGATCAATGGCGAATGAGACTAATAGAAGCCGACACCAAAGAAAATTTATGGCTATTTGGCTGGGGTATTGAGAATCTTTATGATGATAGTACATCGGGAAAAATAATAAGGGTACAACAAAGTAACGGAGATATAACAGGTTCTATACAACAACATGTAAAAACAGTAGGACACACCAGTCCAGTTCCGCAAATTGACCCAGACATATCTATCCCTAGAGGAGATATTCAGTTGGCATATGTCGGTGGAGATGAGCATGTTGTGATAACTGGCTCCGCAACTGAACAAAGCAGTAACGTTTCATGGGGAACATCGTGGACTTGGAGCAGTAGCACTTCTAATATATCTCAAGGTTCAGGGTATAGAATATCCTGGGATCATCCAAATGCTAGTAACTTTTTAAATATCTATACCTATGCAACATTTAGTCACAAACACAGTACAGGCGCTCATGCAAAGTATGTTGTTTATACTGGTACTGCTGAACAAATTATAAGTGGAACTACTACCGAAACATATGGCTATTGCACAATTTTAGATGGTAGTAGCAGCCAAGGCGGAGATCAAGTAAAAAGTTTTTATATAACAGATCCAACAGGTAATTCAAATCCTGGTTTTTCAAGGGTTGTGTTTTCCAGTGATGCAAGTGAAAATTATCCTATCTACATACTAATTGGCACTATATTAATGAGATATCAAGGTGTAACAACCACAAGTAACGCTAACAATTGGGCTAAGAAAATAGATTTTTTACATGATGATTTCGATAACGGCAACTTGAATAGTCTTTATCTTTCAATGTCTAGTGCAGGAGATCCTTTGTTGATAGGTTCTTGTCTGACAAGTGAAAACCAGACGCAAATTTCGGATGAACGTCGGCAGGTATTTGTAGCTAAAATACCCGCTGATGGCAACAATTGTAATGGTCTTTGGGGAAGTCATTTTTCTATATCTGATACAACTTTTCCAGTAAACTTTACAAATGATGCCAGTCCGTTTGGTTGGAGCAGATATTCAGGATCTACATCAGTAGTAAACGCTAATGAAGATGTTAATGATTATAATCATAGTAGCAGCACTTCTTATACTAAAACAAATGTTACTAAACAAACTCCTAGCAATCAATTGTTAGAAGATACCCGACAACTAACTGATGCGCTGTATTGGATGAAGACATTCAATAATGGTCAAAATTATTTCATTGACAGCCAACGAGGTCGTTCAGGAACAGGAACTTTAATAACTCCTAGTAGTACAACTAACAGTTCAAACAGTAATAATTACTTAAAATATTGGACTCCTTGGTTTCTCCACAGTGTTAGTACAGTTCATGGTTCTGTTTTTGGTAGTAATTTTAATGTTAATAATACTAAAACTCAATTAAAGGTTATCAAAAAACAAGAAAACTTTTTTGATATAGTGAAATATGATGGAACAGGTGTTGCTAGACAAATCGAACACAGCTTAAACCAAAGACCAGGTATGATAATAGTAAAATGTTATGATATAGGTTCTAGTAGTTTATTACAAGCAGATGCAGATTGGATGGTGTTTCATAGAAGTGCAGATGCATCAAATTCACAAGATGGATATTTTACAATAAATCAATCCAGTGCTGTTGGATGGTATGATCAAGTAGCAAATGACGGCGTTGCAGCAGATGATGCAGTTTGGCGTAAAACAATACCCAGTAGTTCTTCATTTAGTGTAGGTACAGATTCTCGAGTTAACGCAGCCGGTGCCAAATACATTGCTTATATTTTTGCACATGATCCTAGTTTAAGCAATGGAAAAATTGTTTGTGGGCATTTTGATACAGATGCCAACGGAAAAGCATCTGTAGATATTGGATGGGATCCACAGTGGGTGTCTTTGTGTGCGGTAGATGACGGTTATTGGACAGAATATAACAACAGAACAGGGATGAGTCCTTTTCTCAGTGAAGAAATATTCTGGAGTTCTAGTACTGTAAACACACTAACAAATGGTACAGGTGTACACTCTAACAGTGTTGGTTTTAATGTTGACCTTTCTCACAGATCTCTTACTAATAAACGTGTGGTGTATGTTGCAATTAGATACACAATGAGAAATTGGTTAACAGAAATCGGTGGATATAATTTACCTTTTGAATACACAGGGTCTACAACTTCTCTTTTAAAACTTCCTTATTTTAAAGATTTATATGAAAACCCAGCGAAACCAGGTTCAGACGAAAATGATCGCCCTACTGCTTTGAATGTGCCAAAATTTGGATATTCACGCAGCGTGAACAATGGTCCTTTTGACATGGGAATATGGATGGACAACAGTGGCACAAACATGCCTCAGTTTGGAGCCAGAATACTAGGTAACAATTACTTGCTTTTATCTGCTGATCAAGGTTTAACTAGTTCTAGTGATTGGAGATGGGATTACAAAGCAGGTATGATGCTCAACAACAGAGTTGGACAAACTGTTAGTGGTTCTAGTTATACATCTACAGGACACATGTGGAGAAAAGCACCTAAAGAGTTGGATATACTTGTCTATGAAGGTGATTCCGGTGTTACAACAGGTTCTACTCAAACAATTAAACACGGCTTACAAGCTACTCCTGATATGATGTGGATCAAACCACTTAGTGGAACAGGAGATTGGATTTGTTATCATAAAGACTTGACAAATCCCAACAATCAGTGGCTTGAACTTAATAAGTCTTCTTCCGGAGCTCGAACTGAATTAACAGTGAATGAATATCCGTTTCCTGTTAGTCCTACTAGTACAGAATTTACTGTAGGTCACGACAGTACTGAAAGAGTTTTAGGTGCTAACAGAAAATACATAGCTGTATTGTTCTCACAAGAAGGTGGTACTTTCTTAACAGGCAAATTTACTGGCCCTACAAGTTCAACAGTTACAATTTCAACTGGACAAGATAATCCTGAGTTTGCTATGTATAAAAAGATTACAACAGATCCAGCATTATCCAATAATACAATTGCTGTTGAGAGTTTTAGTAGCGGAAATGACTATAGATGGGATTTTAATTCTCCGACAGCAAATAACAATACTCAAGACGGTGTGGTGCAGAGATTTTTATCATCTAATCCTGACGTTTGGGAACTAGATCATCTGGTTAACAATACATTTTGGGGAAATAATAGCACCTATCCAGGAACATACATTTATGCTCTATGGACCGCAAGGAATTTCATAGATGAAGAATAATGAATAAATATGTATAATACATTTACAAGGATTTTCTAGTGCCATATATCGGAAGAAGTTTAGGTTCAGGTAGAAGAATAGCACACAACTTTACTGCTACAGCCAACCAACAAACATTTAATTTGCCTTATACACCGTCATTTATTGATGTTTTTCAAAATGGTGTGTTGTTGTCTCCTACTGATTATACAGCTACAGATGGTGCTACAGTTGTTCTAGCAGTTGGCGCATCATTAAATGATGAAATAACTGTAATATCTCACAAAACTTTTAATGCCGCAGACAGTGTTAGTGCCAGCAGCGGAGGCACATTTAGTGGTGTAGTAAACTTTGCAGACAATGTAAACATCACAGGAGACCTCACAGTCGACGGCACTACTACAACTATCAACAGCACCACACTAGAAGTAGATGATCTAAACATAACTGTTGCTAGTGGTGCAGCAGATGCAGCAAGTGCAAACGGCGCAGGTCTCACAGTGGACGGTGCTAATGCTACACTAAATTATTCTAGTGCAGGAGACATTTGGGAAATCAACAAAGGATTGGGACTTGTTTTATCAACAGTCGACGATATTATTTTGGAAGAAGTAGGATCAAGTGGTGTTGCAGGATTTCACAGTTCTTCGACTACAACAAGCATTCTTGCAATTGACGCTACAAACAACAGAGTAGGTATAGGATTAGATGAACCTACAGCTCTTTTTGAAGTCAATGGCGGAACAGGCGTTGGATCTCAAGGTACATCAAAAGTTATTGTAAGCGGAAACGATGCACTTGTTCAGTTGGGTGATTTAGGTTCAAACAGCGGATCTCATGGCATACAGTTCGGGTATGATAATACTAGTTCAGATGGTATGTCTATATTGTACAGAACTGCTAGCGATGCTATTACTTTTGAAGACAGTTCAGGAATTAGCGGTAATAGTGTTATGTCTATTTTGCAATCGGGTGTTGTTGGAATTGGCACACAAACACCTCAAGCAACACTGGATATAGGATCTACAGATTCAGTTAAATTGCCAGTGGGATCAACTGCTGAACAATCAAGTTCGCCAGTTACTGGTATGATAAGATACAACAGTTCAGATACAAAATTTGAAGTTTACAACAGTACTTGGTTAAATCTAGTTGAAAGTACCAAAGAAACAGCGCAAGTCACACTACAAGGCTCGCAACCTAAGATAACTTTAAATTTAGGTGCCGGTGGAAATAGTGAATTTAGCATAGACGGCGATACAACTTTTATTGACATAGATCCTACAAATACTATAAGTGGTAGTGAATTTAATATTAGAATTGATGGAAATACCTATTTATTCTTTGATGGTACAGGAACCACAGCATATCAACCATTTGTTATCAAAGGCACAAATTTATTACTAGCAGATGACCCAGTAACGCCGGGCGTTGATCCAGACTTCACAACAACGATTACCAAAGGCATAACTTCTGCTAATAGAACAATTACTATACCAGATGCAGATGGTGAAATTGTACTGTACAACAACGGTATTGTGTTTGAAGGAAGTACTGCTGATGATTTTGAAACACTGCTATCTCCCACAGACCCCACACAAGACAACACTATTACACTACCAGATGCTAGTGGTACAGTTGCACTGACAGATGTATCTGGCAATCTACAGCTGACTGGAACACTCACAGCAACCAGTGTTTTAACTGACAGTGTGGTATTTGAAGGCAGTATAGCAGATGATTTTGAAACAACAATTGCAGTTACAAATCCAACAGCAGATAGAACAGTAACACTACCTGATGCAACGGGTACAGTGATCACAACAGGCAATTTAAATAATATCACCAGTGTGGGGACATTGGTCAATGATGTTACTATCAGTAGTGCTGATCTAGATGTATTTGGTAGAATTGGCGTTGGTTTAAACAACCCTGGAGACTTCAATAGTAATGCAAATGATGTTGTTATTGGTGATGGTAGTGCTGTTCATGGTCTAACTATATATTCTTCTGCAGGTACTTCAGGTAATATATATTTTGCTGATAGTCCAACTGGGACAAATGCCTACAAAGGATATATCACTTATAATCAATCTACTAATGTTATGAGTTTTGGTACCGCATTCACTGAAAGAATGACCATTGGTTCAACTGGGGATGTCAATCTGGTAGGAAACTTATCAGCTGGGGATGTCAATCTGGTAGGAAACTTATCAGCTGGGGATGTCAATCTGGTAGGAAACTTGATATTTGAAGGAGCAACAGCAGATAACTTCGAAACAACACTCACAGTAGAAGATCCTACACAAGACAATACAATCACACTGCCTAATCACAGTGGTCACGTTATAGTAGGCGATGCAACAAGTACTAGTGATGATAAAATTTTTATCAGCAGCACAAACAGCCAGCGACCTAGAATTATATTACAAAATGATCAAACAGGCAGCTCTTCTAGACCTGAACTGCATTTTCAAAGAACTACTACTAGTGTATCAGATGGTATGGATCTTGGAATAATTAGATTTGTAGGCAAAGACAGTGCAGGCGCAGACACACTGTATGCTTACATTTTTGCTGAAATGAGCGATGTAACCAACGGATCAGAAGATGGTAGATTGACTTTTCAATGCTTTGGCAATGGTGCAAGCAACGGCGCTCGGTTTGTAATAGACGGCACAGGTGGCAATGACGATCCTGATCTAGCTAATTTTGAATTTAGTGGTAATAATACTGGTTACGTTATGCATGTGGAACGCACTGTAATAGATCAAGGCAACCAAGGTGCAGTATTAGGTTTGAGTTTAGGCGAAGATACTGGACCAGAAGATGATCCTTGGATTGACTTTATAAACTATGGTACTACAGGTACAGACGGATCTCCAAGCACAAGCGGGGATCAAAATATAAATGGATCAATAAGCACTGTTAACGGCAATCAAGGTATAGTTGTTTTTGGTCAAGAAAATCTACTGTTAAGAGCTGAAGATATTGCCAAAGTTACCCAGACAGTTAGTACTACAGGATATGCAAATGGTATTGATATTACCACTGGCATGAACATACTCAACAAAAGTAGTTTTACAACCACCAGAGAAAAAATCGCAACAATTTCTGCAGCCACAGGTGTTGTTGCACACAACTACAATTCCGCCCAAGTGTTTTACCACACAGCACCAGCAGCAGACTTTACAGTAAACATCACAAACATGGACACTGCAAGCAGCTATGTGTACACAGTTAGTGTTGTTGTAGTACAAGGTGCTACACCTCGTGTACCAACTGCACTTCAAATAGATGGTGTTGCAACAACTGTTAACTACAGTGCTGGCACTGCATTTAGTAGTTCAAATGCAAACGGTGTAGATGTTTTTGTTTATAATTTATTCCGCATAGGCAGTTCTTGGACAGTGATTGCTAACGAAGCGGATTATTCATAATGGCACGTTTTAGTCAACTAGCATCCGTAATCAGCAGAGTACAAGGACTACCTAATAGCAGTTTTTTTATGGGTGTGCATGATGCTAGCGGCGATTATACCATGAGTGCTGGTAGTTCGTTGGCTGTCAATCGCAAAGGTATAATTGCACTTCATCTTCGACTGTATCCCAACAATGAGTTTTTATTAGTACTACTGGACAAAACAGGAGATATACTTGAAAAAAGAACCTACAGTCATTTAGGTAGTGGCAAAACAGCAGAAATTTATCATGATCCTGTTACAGATGGATTTTATATATATTCTAAAAATAGTAATCCGGGATCAGCAGGAGATACTTATCTAATGTTGGTAGCAGATGACGGTTCTATTGTAGATCAAATTGAATTAGGCGGAAATATAGAGTACGGGAGTGGATTTCAAGCTGCCAACGGCGGACATACTCTTGGCGGCTGTGTTTCAGATGATAGTTTTTTTCTTCCTGCACATGATCAAACCAATAATGAAATGTTTGTTGCTAAATTCAATACCAGCACAGGATCAATTGTAAGTTCAGTAATTATTCCAAATACTTCACTCACAAATGTTGGCACCTCATTCAGTGGCTACAGTCGACGTCCGCTTACTATTGGGGGAAATGAAACTGATGGATTTATAATTGCATCATTCAACAATGGCAATGGCGCAGATAGACTGGAACTAACAACTGTGTACGGCAGTTCTCCTTATAGTGTGTGGGGAGGAAGCACAAGTGCATCTAGTTTCTGTAATCATTGTTTGTTTGTAGGTCAAACAGGCGACAGGGTAATATTTGATATACAAGCAAGCAACAACACTCAATACTTTGGAGTAATAAATGACAGAGACCTTTCCACCAACGATCTTAGGCGAATGACGTATAGTGTTAATACTCCTTATAGCGGATCTGCAGCGGGCGATGCTGTTTATCCTAGTACTTTTGCACAACGCAAAGATAATAAAGCAACAGTTGATGAACTTAGATGGTGTTATGCACTCAACAATGATATAATCAATAGCAAATACATGCAAGTTATCATGCCTTTTAAAAGTGATCTTAGTGTTAGCAGCATGGATAGAGATTTTACATATATTGAAGTACCTGAAGCAATGCTAATGGTAATGCACTTTGATTATCAAGGAAATGTCTATTTGTTAGGAGACAGCACATCAGGTGTTCACTTGATAAAATTAGATTATGATGCTGTATGGGATAACGTTGCTGCTAATATCACATATGACTATGATGGTGCAACATATACAATACACACAGCAAGGAATTTAACACAGTTAAATACCCAAACCACATACTTCTATACTTTTAGTTCTAATAGTGTTGGGGCTGCTAATCCACTGACTAGTGGTATCACATCTACAGCCAGTGCCAACACTTCTTTAAGCCTTGCAAATCAAATTTCAGGCTTTGGGTATAATTATCATTTTGAGACTGATACACTACCATATGTTCCGTTGCCTTGGAGTGTAGAACTTACAATAAGCAATCCTGATATTGAACCATCAGATCCAACTGATTATTTTGGTCGTAACCTAGATATGAGTGAAAACTATGTTGTTGTTAGTGCGACAGGAGAAGATTTAGGAGGTGCAGGCGCAGGTGTAGCTTATGTTTTTAATCTATCTGGAGATTTGCTGTATACCTTGCAAAATCCAGTTCCATCTTCTACAGGTTTTGGTACTGGTGTTGCTGTAGATGGAAACTATATTGCTATAGGCGATTATGATTACAATACCAACGGTCGTGTTTATGTATATGATATAACAACATTCGGCAGTGTTGGCAGTACTATTACCAGTGCAAATTACACATTAGAATCGTTTGCAACTGCACCAGATGGTGCAACACAAAGCGGCAGTTCGTGGTTTGGATGGCAAGTAGCTATACACAATGGTTGGCTTGTAGTAGGTGCGCCTGCTACTACACACACCAATCAAGGATCACATGGTGCTGCTTATTTGTATGATATCAGCACTTTTAGTACAGGTTCGATCACCAGTGCAACTTATATACTAGCAAATCCCAATCTACCCAGTGGTACTGCTGATAGAATGGGATACAGTGTTGCAATAGATGGCAAATGGATTGCAGTAGGTATACCTGGGGCAGAAGACAATCCTAAAACATACGAAGGTGCAGTTTATGTTTGGGACAAAAGTACATTTGGTGCAGTAGGAAGTTCTCCGGCATACACTTGGGAGTTTCAAAATCCAACCCAAACTTCTTTTTTTACACGGGGGAATCAACAACAGATTGCAATATCAGAAACTGCTGGTCATGTACTAATAGGTAGTTATAATGAAACTAGTGGTGGCTTAACTCAAGCAGGAAGAGCATATCTTGGTAGTTTAACTACAGGTAGTTACTTTTACAACATTGATACACCAAATCCAATAAATCAAGGATTTTTTGGTCAGGGTGTTGCATTATCCGCAGATGGAAGATACGCATTTATAGCACAACAAGACAATTTGACTTCTCAAGCTGCATTGTATGTTTATGATACTGCTAAGTTTGTTGGCGGTATTACAGCAAGCCCAGATTATACTACTAAAATGAGTAACAATTTTCCAGCACCTGTTGCTGCAAACAGCAATAGAGCTGTTATAGCAAACGGTTCTACGTCAGGTGCTCCACAACTTGTCACTCAGCACAAGAGATAAGTATAAATATGTGTAAGTAGACTAGGATACACATATGGCACTGAACTTTCCAAATAATCCCGCAGATGGTGATATCTATCAAGCCTTGGGCAGAGGCTGGAAGTATAACAGCACGGCTGGTATTTGGGAAGCATTAATCAGAGTCAACACTGCATTTGACAGTGATGATATCACAGAAGGTGCTGTCAATCTCTACCAAAGTCCTGAAAACATAGATGACAGAGTTAGTCAACTGTTGCAAGCAGGAAACAACATAACTTTAAATTATGATGATTTAGCAAATACCTTGACAATTAGTGGTTTTAGTAGTAATATTTTTAGTATCACTGACGGCGTTACAACAGAGCAGATTGACGCAACCAACACTGTTACATTTCTTGGAACTGCAAATGAAGTAGAGGTTGCAGTAAGTGCAACTGATACTGTGACTGTTGGACTTCCCAGTGATGTTACAATTGGCAATGATTTAACAGTAACGGGTAATCTTGTCGTTAACGGCACAACAACCACTATAAATAGTACCGAACTCAGCGTAGACGACCTTAATATTACTATAGCTAGTGGTGCAGCAGATTCAGTTGCAGCAGATGGTGCAGGAATCACAATTGATGGTGCTAATGCTACACTAATATATGATAATGCACTGGATGCTTGGCAATTCAATAAACAGCCCTACTTTAATACAGATAGACTGTTAGACACAGCAGATACGCTGGATAGTTTTTCAGATGTCGACTTTAGTACGCCTCCCACAGACGGACAAACCATAATATGGAATGCAGCACAGAGTAGATTCGAAGCAGGTGAAAGTTTTAGTCAAGCAGAATTTGAAACTAGCTTTGATACAAGAATTGCCACAACAAATATCACTGCGCTAGCAGATGTAGAAGCAGGCCCTGCACTGGACGGTGAGATACTGTTTTATTCAACTGCTAACAGCCAGTTTGAATTTGGATATATTGGTACTGCTAATCTTCAAACAGGATTTTATGTAAACGATACATACACAGGAGATGGTAATACAGTTGATTATGCACTGTCCCATGACCCAGGAACAGCACAAGCACTGTTAGTTTTAGTAGACAACATTGTGCAAGAACCAGCAATCAACTACACTACTAGTTCAACTACACTGACATTTACAGGTGCTCCTGCACTAAATGCTAGAATATACATACGTTATTTGGGATTGCCTGCAAATGTAACAACTGTAGGTGACGGAACAATTACAAATGCCAAACTTAGTTTGACATATTCAAGCAATCAGTACACAGGCGATAATACCACAGTTAATTTTACAATTGCCAATGGACACACAGCTGACAGTGTACTGGTAATATTAGATGGTCTAATATTACCTCCCAGTGATTACACTGTGGCAGGAACAACACTAACATTTGCTGTTGCTCCGTTACAAGATCAAAGTATAGATATAAGGTACATGCCAGTATGAGTAGAGTAAGAAACAAAGCAGATTTTGCAAGTAGATCAGGCGATTTCGACGGTGATAACACAGATGATGTACAGTTTGATAATATCACTGTTACAGGAAATATCAATGTAACTGGTACTAGCAGTACTATATTTACTGCTGGTGCAAATATTGAACTTGATGCTGCTAGTAGGGTATTGGTCAAAGATTCCCCTTTTACACCTGCTAGACTAAGTTCAGCACAACGAGACGCTATTGTAGGAGCATTAGGCGGAGATATAATTTACAACACAACCACACAAGTCATGGAAGTTTACCAAAACGGACAATGGGTTAGATTTGATTCTGTGGGTATTGTTTTCCCACAAGGAGATCTTGGAGATTTAACACAAGATTTTCAAACTTTGGGATTTGAAATAGGAACTGCTACTAATTTTGATTGTGAAAAAACAATAGTTTTTGCTGCAGAAGACCTAGGACCAGGATTAACATAATAGGAAGAAAAAATGCCAACAACATTACAACTAAGAAGAGGATCAACTACACAACACAATACTTTTGTTGGTGCTGCGGGTGAAATCACTGTAGATACAGACAAAAATACAATTGTTGTGCATGATGGTGCTACAGCAGGTGGCTTTCCTGTGTTTCATACAGGAGCTAATGCCACACTAAACAATTTAATAGTATCGGGAAATTTAACAGTTCAAGGTACTACAACCACACTGAATAATGCCAACACACAAACTGTAGACCTCGGAGACAATGATAAAATTCGTCTTGGAGACAACAATGAATTACAGATGTATCACACAGGTATAGGTGGTGCAGCTTTTGTTGACAATACAGAAGGCGTACTAACACTAAGACCCAACGGACAATTTACAGTAAGTAACTATACCACTGCTGAAACTTATATTACTGCCGCTGCTAATAGTGGAGTTCAACTTTTTTATGATGGTAGTACCAAACTCACTACCAACAACACTGGTATTGATATAGCAGGTACTGCAACAACAGATGGTCTTACCGTAGATGGTACAAGTTATTTTTCTGAAATTATTGAAAATGGCACCTTGAATGCTACCACCAGCGGAACAATAGACATTGATCTCAGAGACGGTGCATTGTGGTACTTAAACACAGCACAAACAGCCAACAGAACTATTAATTTCAGAGCAACTTCAAGTGAAACATTAGACAGTATACTAAACAACATTGATAGTATCACTGCCGCTATAATTTTAACCAATGGTGCTACACCTTATTATTTCAACACAATTCAAGTAGACGGGTCTACTATTACTCCAAAATATCAAGGTGGAGTCAATATTACCAGTGGTAATGCTAACAGTTTAGATGTTTATTCATTTACAATACTCAAAACAGGCAGCGGTACATTTGAAGTATTGATGGGTATGACACAATTTGCCTAATAGGATTTAAAAATGTACGAAGTATGGGTAGAAGATCCAGGCAACAACGAACTTTTTTCAGGACCTGATTACGGAACAAGTCTACACACTGAAAACACATATGAACAGTGTGAACAATGGATTACAGACAACTTTCCTGATTATGATGAAACACTTAATCCAACTCCTTTGTATGTAGAATACTTCACTTGTACTTGGTTGATTAGGGAAGTGACATAATGCCATTTGTTACTACTATAGCTGCTCAATCGGTTCTTGGCTTGGGAAGAAAAGAAAGGTACACTAAATCTATACCTTTTACTTTTTTGTCTACAAGTTCACTAGGAACCATTGATTTGAGTTGGCGTAAGGTTATTCCAGGGCTAACTGTAGGTTATTTTTTAATGGGCGGTGGCGGCAGCGGAAGTGCTAGTCATTACCAAGGCGGCGGCGCAGGCAATTTTCAATATGGTACGTTTACTACATCAGGCGGACTTGATACAATTACAATAACAGCCGCAGGTAGAAGTCAAATTCTTCAAAATCCTACCAATATCAATCTTCAAGGAGTTGCTGGAGAATCTAGTAGCATAGTTGCTCCTGAAAGTAGTATTAATATAACAGCAACAGGTGGTGAAAGAGGGAATATAAACGCTGCTGAAGCTGCTGGCAGTAGTGGTGGGGGCGGCGCTGGCAATAGCGGCTTTGGCGGTGTTGGCGGTAGCGGGGGATCAAATGGGTCCAATGGTAATACCTATGTTGGAGGTACAGGCATAGGCACCACTAATTGGAATACTGCAACAAGCTGGCTTACAACTAAAATTCAAACCTATTCATTGAATGCCAGTGCTAGTATAAGTGCAGGAGCAGGAGGTAATCCTACTACAAATAGTAATTGTGGCGGAGGCGGAGCCGGTGGATTGGTTTTTGCTGATGTTGCTGAAATTTCTACAACACCCAGCGGTTTGGTAGCTCCTAGAACCGACGTTGCTACACAAGGAACAAGTGCAGTAGGTTGGGGAGCTGGTGGCACCAGTGGAGGGTACAATGTCACTTATGGCCGAGGTACTGCCACAGGTCAAGGTGCACAAGGGTTTGCCATGATATGGACCGAATAAATATTTTTAAAGGAATAGAATAAATGCCATTTTTAACAACAAATGCAAATAGAGCATTCGGATTGTTTCCACAAATATATTCTTCTGTGGCAGAACTTGTACAACGTTTGCCAGAACGTGATGCAACGTCTTCGTTGAGTGGCACTATATCTGCTAATTCGGTAGTGAATCTGGTTGGAATTTCATTGAACAACGATTTAAAATATACCACTATTGAAGACCCTGTTGATGGCACTAGATTTAATGCTATCGGGATAGCCAGTTATACAGGCAGTGCCTCTAATAATTATAACAGTAGAGATAGTACTACAGGACATAATGCATCATCAATGCAAGTACCTAATGCCAACAGCACATATTCCGCCAACGAAGCATGGATAGGAACAGATGATGCTCAAACACTGATATATAATAATTACCAAATCTTAAGATGTTGTATGGCAGTTATTGGACCTCAGTGTGAAAATTATTTTATGAGACCAGTGGGACAAGGACCTTTGAATGTTTGGTCACCACTGACAACAAATGAAGGTACTAACTGGTCACAAAACAACACTGCTCCTAGAATCAAAGATGCTGTTGATGGTACAAATTTCAGTACTAATAAGTCTAACGGGCCATGGGGAAGTGGTCATTATGGACCTTGGTGCTGGAATACCGGTCGATCTGCTCCAACACAAAGTCATCTTTTAAAAAATAGCATCATGGGCAATGCAGTATCCGCAAGCGCAGATCCAATATATATATTTGAAAGAAGCAGTGATAACGACCCTTATCCACCACAAGACTCGTTATATACCTTTATTTTTTGGCCAGACTATCCCGTATAAATATATATAACTAGAATAAGGTTATTATATTATGGCAGTTGCACAAATTATTCAAAGAGCTATAGCAGTTGATAGCGTTGGTCCAGATCAACTAGCACCAGGTGCTATAACCGCTGCAGATATTCCCAACGGAGAAATTACAGCAGATAAACTAGCGTCAACTTTAGATCTGAGTGCAAAAACACTAACTATTACACAAGACAGTGTTACTGCTCACCAGAGTGCTTTGAGCCTTGCTGAATCTCAGGTTAGTGGTTTAAATTTAGATACTATTTTAACAAGAGGCAATACCAGTACACAAAGTTTAACTGTTAACCAAGTTATTGCCACAGGAAGTGGTGCAAACAACTTGTCTGGTACTACTACTTTAGGCGGTGATGTAACCGTTAACGGTACAATTGCTGCAACAGGTAGTATAACTGCTGATAATGGATCACCTTTGATGACACAAACCAAAACGATAGCCCTATCGATAGCTTTAGGATAATAGGAAAACATAATGGGTAAAAAACTTTTTGTAGGCAGATATACATTTGATGCTTCAGCTAACAGTGTTACAGTAAACGACAATATTGCAGCTGAACGCTTGCTGATTATTACTGATGTTACAAACAACAAAATCATTTATAACTTTGCTGAACCAACACTTGGCTTTGCTAGCAGAACTTATGATGCGACAACTAAAAAAACTACTTTTATACTAACCGCAGACTGTGTAGCATTGGGATGCACAGACACAGACAGCTTACAAATTTTTATTGAAAAAGAAGCACAAGAAGTTGTATTCAGTGATGCTTATTTGGATCCTGTTAGTAAGATACGTGTGAGCAATCCTGAAAACTTGATCGACACTGACTTTGAATATGGACTACAAAGTACAAAGTGGGAAACACTAGAACTTACCAATAATATTCCTACTTTCTTTAGTAGAGACGGTGATTTTGATATTCCTATTAGTACAATACAAGTTTCAGCTAACAGTGATATTGTAACAGTTACTACAAGTTCTCCTCATGGATTGCAAAGAGGATCACCTATTATTATGCAGTCAACATCAGAAGTCAGTGCTGATGGTGGATTCATCGTTGCAGGTGTTATTGATACAACCAGTTTTAATTTTAAAGCTAAAAGTATTTTTACAGTTACAGATGATATCAAAGAAACATACACACAATTGTTTGCAGCTAAAATCTATACAGGTACTGAATTTAAACTCAGCCAAATTGGAGGTATTACAACTGATGGCGGTAACCCGAGTACCATCACAGTAAACACGGTTAACCCTACTAATTTTACCAATGGAACTAGTATGGCTATGAGTAATACATTTGCTAAGTCAACTGTTAATTTTAATACAGATGATGTTGAAGTAGACAATACTGATGTAATAGATATATCTTATACCAGCGCAACAGCTACGGGAGAAACAGGCGGTTTTAATCTAGGAGGTGTAGCAAGTGTAGAATTTACACCAGAAGACAATACTGTATTTTTTGAAGAAGGTGTTGAATACACTATTGATCTCACCAATGATACTATTACTTTTAGTGAGCCGCACGGATTTACAAATGTTAGTGCTGACTATGCAATTCCTTGTACATATTTTTGTGACACTACAACAAACACACCAATTGGTGGTTTGACCGCAAACAGAACCTATTGGATATATCGAATTGACGATTATACAGTTTCACTGCACTACTATTTCAGCACTAGCAGCGGAGTAAACTACAAAGTAAATCTAACAAGTCCGGGTGTTAGTGGAGGAATTACTAGAAGTTGTTTTACTAGATCTCTTTGGGTTTATTATACTGATGGCAGATACACTTACGCTGACAGATTTAACACCACTTGGTTAACTGGTAACAACATAAACACTGAATTTGGTAGTGTAAGAAACAGAGGTTTGTACACACAACTAACAAACAGCGCAGGCACGGGTTTTACCGACGGATACGGAAAAAATGAAGTAAATGATATACATTTGGGAAATAATCTAAATTATGATTATTGGGCTTTAAGGTACAGCACAAACGACAGTTATCGAGCTAGGATATACTATGATAATACCAGCAGTAGTTATGTTAGTACATACTATAGTAGTAGCAGTGATGCAGGCTGGACAAATATCAGAGATGAAGTTCAGAGAAGCAGTTTGTGGGTACCCAATCATGGATTAACATCTGCACAAGATGGTCAGTTGATTACTGTTACTGCTACGACTGGAACATTGCCAGCAGGGTTATCCAGTGGAAGTTCCTACAAAGTAGTTGTTGTTGACAGCAATAGACTGGCTTTTGATACTACAGCAGGTTCTGCTGTCTCTTTTACCAACTCAGGTTCTACCAATCTAACCTATCGTATACAATCAACTGCAAGCAAACCCACTGCTAATACTATTAGCATACCTGGCAATACACTGCAAGAAGGAGATGCTGTTGAATTAGATGTGGGCGCAGGAACTCCCATTGGTGGACTAGTAGACGGAACAACATACTACGTTGCACTAAAAAATGATGGAAGATTTTCACTTTCTACTAGTGCTACTATATACGGAGTATCAGATTTCATACTCAATCAGGCCAGTAGTACCTATGTGAACTTGTCAACTAATACTGTTAACATAGGGGGCAGTACTTTTTCCAATGGCGATGCTGTGGTGTATACAGCAGGTACACCTGTGGTTGGATTAAAATCAGGCGTAGTATATTGGGTAAGAGAACTTACCACAAACAACTATGGTTTTTATCATAGTCAAGCCGATGCTCTTGCTAACACAAATCAAATTGATTTCTTTGCATATGGCAGTGGTGCTGGATCTATGGTTAAAATTGATATTATTGATTTTACAAGCAAGCCAGGTACTAACGAATCTCATACTTTCTTAGCTGACTTTGTTGGAGCAGCAGATGGATTGTACACAGTTGCAAGCACTGCATCAGATCAGTTGAGCTTTACATTTAACGCAGGCAATCAAATTGAAGCTAGAACAAAAACAATTGTAGCCCAAGAATCTTTTGTAGATGCATTTGACGCACTCAAAGTTGATAATCACGGATTTATTACAGGAGACAGCATAGCACTTACACTAAATGGAACCACCAACATAAGCGGTTTAAGCAACGGAACGTATTATGTAATTAGAGTAAACAAAGATTTTATTAGACTGGCACTAACACAAAATGATGCTATCAACAATCAATATGTGCTTTTGACCGAAACTGGAACAAGTGCAAGTAGACTTACAGGAACCATCAGCCTACAGCCAACTACTATCGTTGGTAGTTTCAATGGCTCAGGTACAATAAGTTTTACAGCAGACAGTACTTACATAGATGGAGAAAGCACCAGTTTTACCAGTTACTTTAGTAAAGGTGATACATTTTTTATCAATAATCCAGAAACTGTCACCAGTACAGAAATAACCACAGTTAATACCACAACTGATGTTTTCACTGCAACTGCTCACACACTGGTAGATGGTGATTTAGTAACACTGTCAGGTACCGCAGCACCCACTGGATTAAACTATTCAGATTTATATTATGCCAAAGCTGTAACAGTTGACACATTTAGTTTACACTACACAAGAGCAGACGCTGTAGCAGGATCAAACATTATTCAACTCACAGACATTGGTACAAGCACAAGTGTTAATAGGGTGCAAGATGCTGGCAGTATCATTGAGCGTGAAATTGACTACGTAAACGGTGACACAAAAATTCAATTTACCACAGCATTGCCTTCAACTGCACTAACAAATGTTAACTATTTGCAAAACACTAGTTTGTTACTAAGACCAGATGGTTTTGCACTGCACAGACCATACGATGGTGGTGTTGATCTTATTCCGAGTACTAACCCAGACAGTACAATGATACGCCAAACACGCAAATATTTCCGTTACCAGTCTGGTAAAGGTATTCAAGTATCATTTGCTGTTAACTTTAGTCCTACCAGTCAAATGGACACATTCACTAGAAGTGGAAATATAGGAACAATTACTACTAGATTTCCTCATAGACTGAGCGAAGGATTAGAAATTGTAACCAGTGGCAGTACCAATACCAGTAATGACACATTTGGAACTATTAACTACGATGTTTCAGTAGCACCAGATCAACAAGGACAAAACAAATTTCAAGTTGATGGTGAAGAATTATCTACACTAACACTGTACGAAGGCAGAACCTATAGATTCAACCAAGAAGATGCAACTAATGCTACTCATCCTCTGAGATTTAGTGAAACACAAGACGGCACACATTCAGCAGGCAGCGAATACACCGTTAATGTTACCACAGCTGGAACTCCAGGTAATCCAGGAGCATACACACAAATCACCATAGCTAGTGGTGCTCCTGAGTTGTATACTTATTGTTCTACTCACCCGGGTTTGGGATTTGTTGTTACTACACCTGTTGACCCAACTAACAATCAAGGAAACTTGTGGAACGGAACACTGACTGTACTGAGTGTAATTGATGATTTTAGATTTACAGTACAGTTAGATGGCACACCTAGTGATACTCAAGCAAAAGGTGTTGTAGAATATTATGTTAAGAATTGGGAAAACAGTGATCTTAGATGTGGTTTGTACGATGATCAAAATGGTATTTTCTTTGAATATAATGGTCAAAATTTAGAAGTTTGTCGAAGAAGTAGTATCAAACAGTTGAGTGGGTATGGAAACTTAACCTTTAGATCTAGTTTGGTAACAGGTATTTCTACTAAATTTACAAGTCAGTTATCAGTGGGTGATTACATTGTTATCAAAGGTCAAAGCTATAAAGTAAGTAGAATTGACAGTGATACTCAATTGTATATTATACCGGGTTACAGAGGTGTGAGTTTAGAAAAAGCTGTTATTACCAAAACAGAAACAACAAAAATACCGCAAGAAAATTGGAATTTAGATCCTTGCGACGGTACAGGATACAGCGGATTTATACTAGATATTCACAAAATACAAATGGCGTATATTGATTACAGTTGGTATGGCGCAGGTAAAGTTCGTTTTGGATTTAAAGATCAACATGGTAATGTTAAGTATGTGCATGAATTCATTCATGGTAACGAATTTACAGAAGCATACATGCGTAGTGGTAACGTTCCTGCACGTTATGAAATACAAAACAATGGGACTCCTACATATGTTCCTGCACTGGCACACTGGGGTACAAGTGTTATCATGGACGGTAAGTTTGATCCAGATAAAGCATATATCTTTAATGCAAACAGTAAAAACTTGACACTTACTGGTGTGAGTCAGTTGACAGCTAGTGCAAAAGTTGATTACACTGGAATTTATTATCAGAGAAGAGGCAACTACTATTATGCAATTGGTTATGCTCTAGAGCTAGATTCAGCTGACAGTACACTTAACCAGGTAACAGCAGGCACAGAAGTTACAGGTGCTGATTTAGCTGCAAATACTAAAGCTAGAAATCCTATTAGCGGTTCAATTAGTCCTTATCAGCCTTATCTTCCTAGTATTAGCAGTAGACAAGGAACCAGTTATTTCACTCAGGCAAACAGAAACCTGTTGGTTATAGATCAACAACCGTTATCTACTAACTCGTCAAGCACATATGCAATTGGTGCTGCAACAGGTGGTGAGGTTAACGTTACTAAAGATATACCTTTGATTAGTATTAGACTTGCTCCTAGTGTGGATACAAGTGCTCCTGGATTTTTAGGAGAAAGAGAAATTATCAATAGAATGCAATTGATTCTAACAAAGGTTAATGTGCTGAGTACACATGCTGCTACAGTTCAACTTATCTTGAATGGACAATTGAGTTCAAATGCATGGGAGCGTGTTACACCTCCAAGTTTGAGTCAGTTGCTACTGCACGAAAACGTTGATACTATTACAGGCGGATTAAGTGTGTACAACTTTGAGGCACAAGGTGGTACTGGTACTAGCGGACGTACACCTGTGTTGACCACAGAAGACTTGGGTGATATTGCTACACTAGGTAACAGTATACTAGGCGGTGATAATGTTTTCCCAGATGGCCCAGATGTGCTTACACTGGTTGCAACACTTAGCGAAGATCCAAGTACTGTTACAGGAAGCAATCCATTTACAGTGTCAGGACGTTTTGGTTGGACAGAATCACAGGCTTAATTCGATAAATATGTGTAGCAGACACTAGGAAACACATATCATGCCAGTGAGTAAAAATTTCGAATTAGCAAATCTAGCAAGTGGATTAGATGTAGATCAATCCACTGGCGAAGTATTAACGATAAATTTAGATACAGATGTTGTCACTGAAGGATCCGCAAATGTATACTATACAGATGCCAGGGTAGCAGCATTTCTTTCAGGAGGGACATTTACTGGTGGGATCAAATTAGGTGACAATGAAAAAATACAGTTTGGAGATACAACTACTCCAGACTTAGAAATATACCACGATACTAATAATTCAATAATTGCAGACACAGGCACAGGTAATCTAGTGCTTGACTCTGAAACAGTTGTTGTTCAAAGCACAGGCGCATTGGTTGTTCCTGTGGGTACAACTCTCCAACAGCCTACTACATTACTACAAGGTATGGTTCGTTACAACACAGACGACAGTACCTTTGAAGGCTATGACGGTGCAGCATGGGGCAGTTTAGGTGGTGTTAAAGATGTTGATCAAGACACTTATATCGAAGCAGAAGAAGGTGCAGATGACGATACCTTGAGATTTTATACCGCCGGTGATATAGCACTTACAATTGACAATATACAAAATGCTAAATTTGAAAGTACAGGTGCAGTTAGAGTGCCGGTAGGTTCTGAAGCTGACAAAACATCATTTACAGCAGAACAAGGACAAATACGCTACAACACCACGGATAGCACGTTTGAAGGCTATGATGGATCTGCGTGGGGCAGTTTGGGTGGTGTCAAAGACGTTGACCAAGATACTAAAATTGAAGCAGAAAGTAGTGCTGGTGCAGATAACGATGAACTAGATTTTTATACTGCTGGTACACAGCGTATGCAAATTGGTGCAACTGGTGATTTAGGATTCGGAGACGGCTTAACCAAGTTTACAGTAGCATTTACCTCTGGTGATACAAATATTGCTGGTACACTAGATGTATCGGGTGCAGTAAATCTAAATAACACAACTGGATCTACAAGTGCTACAACTGGAGCACTCGTGATAGATGGCGGCACAGGCATTGCAGAAAACTTATATGTTGGAGGCAATATTGATGTAACTGGAGATTTAACAGTTAATGGAACTACAACAACTGTAAACAGTACAGTGGTCACAGTAGATGATCCGATTTTTACACTGGGCGGTGATACTGCTCCTACAACAGATGACAACAAAGATCGTGGTATCGAATTTAATTGGCATGATGGCATTACAGCAAAAGTAGGTTTCTTTGGCTTTGATGACTCTGAAGGTAAATTTACATTTATTCCTGATGCAACAAATACTTCAGAAGTGTTTAGTGGTACAGCAGGAACTATTGTAGCTGATGTTGAAGGAGACTTAAATGGTGATCTAGTAAAAGCTGTCACAACTGCAAATGACATTTATCCTTCAAGTGCCAATCAATACTTGGGTGATACATCTAATAGATGGGCTGCTCTTTATGTTGGGGACATTGTTGCGACAGGTGCAGGTAAAACTGCTTATTTTCAAAATGTAGAAACTTTTGGAACACTAGACGTAACTGGTAAGATTACTGCGACAGGTGGATTAGATGCTCCTAATAACATAGCACTTACAAATAGTGGTTTTTCACATACTCTTTCAACAGATACATTATCGTCAAATACCTTAACGGTTTTTGACGCAAGTGGTGGTTATGTGGCATATACAGACGTTACACAAACCCTTTCTAATAAAACACTAGATGCTCCTATTATTAGTGACCACATTATTTTTGAAGGTGCGACTGCTGATGCATTTGAAACTACACTTGCTGTCACTGATCCAACAGCAGATAGAACTATTACTTTTCAAGATGCCAGTGGCACTGTAGCATTATTGAGTGATATTAGTGGTGGCGGCAGTGCTAGTTTCAGCACAATTAACTTGACAGGTGATATTGTATTTGAGGGAGCAACAGCAGACGACTTCGAAACAACACTCACAGTAACTGATCCCACAGCAGATAGAACTATCACACTACCCGACGCAACTGGCACAGTTGCAGTAAGTGTAACAGATACCACAACAACTACACAGGGCGATTTAAATCTAGACTTCACTTTAAGTACAGCTGGTAATGTAAGTGCAACAGGTGATGCATATGGACTAGCAACAAGTGATAGTCCGACATTCGCTGGACTAACAATTAACGGATCAAGTTTAGTATTTGAAGGAGCAACAGCAGATGACTTCGAAACAACACTAACTGTAACTGATCCCACAGCAGATAGAACTATCACACTACCTGATGCAACTGGTACAGTGCTTACCACTGGAAATTTAACTGAAATAACCAATTTGGGCGTACTGACAGGTGATATTGTATTTGAGGGAGCAACAGCGGATGATTTTGAAACAACACTAACAGTTGTAGACCCGACTGCTGACAGAACAGTTACATTACCTGATGCCAGTGGCACTGTGCCTCTTTTATCAGTCAATGGACTTACCAGCAATGTGGTTCTTACTGATTTTGATGAAACATCAATTAATGGTGTTGATATAAATCCTTCAATTGCTCTGGCAAACTCCCACCGTTGGACAATCAACTCTGGTACTTTTCAAGTGATTTCACAATACACACCAGGGATCTCAGGCTTCACAGATCCTCTTTGGGGTAATATTATTTTAAATGGTAATGTATATTTAGGCGGCGGCACAGGTTTTAACAACTTTGCGTATCTTCACTTCAATGGTCCTATCAAAACTGATTTGGTATTTGAAGGAGCAACTGCTGATGGTAATGAAACAACACTTACATTAACCGATCCAACAGCAGCTAGAACAATCACACTACCAGATGCAACAGGTACTGTAATTACCACTGGGAACTTAACTGAAATAACCAATTTAGGTGTACTAACAGGTGATATTGTATTTGAAGGAGCAACAGCGGATGATTTCGAAACAACACTCACAGTAACTGATCCAACAGCAGATAGAACTATC
>Ga0208767_1000244_pt1 | contig 41279 bp, 57 predicted proteins | sample VirMetDEL_Mar_21_FD_184514 | JGI IMG/M metagenome (GOLD analysis project Ga0208767, IMG submission 184514) | Aqueous microbial communities from the Delaware River and Bay under freshwater to marine salinity gradient to study organic matter... | ecosystem: Environmental > Aquatic > Marine >...
TATCGGCGAACCAGTAGGCTCCACCGCCACAGTTTTCAAGGAAATATTCCACGCCCTGCGTGTAGATTAACTTAGGCGAGTTGGGAAGGGCTACAGGATGGCGAAACAGTTTTTCGCTACCGTAGTAATGAGCGAGTTGTGTTGCAAACTCGGCTGGTGAAAGTGTTTCAGTATTCATTGGTTAATCCTCCAGTTGTTCCACTCTAACAAGCGATAATTCTTCTTCGCGCATATCGCTAAGTTCTTTTTCGCTGATATAGTAGGGTGAATGGTCAACACGCCATTGAACGGCATTGTCTATAAAAGCGTGGGCGAAATCGTCTGCTTCATCAAAAGTATCAAACGACTGAACACTTGGATTAGGGTCCAGAGTGTCAGCATGGATGGTTACTTTGTATTTCATTGTTACCTCCTATTGGAACAGAGTGTCGTACTCATGGGCTGAAAGGAAATGGGAAAAGTTGCTATCGACAATATCTTGCCATTTAGCCCACTCATCCAGGAAAGTTTGAGCATCATCGCCCTGTATAAAGAACGACCACCCAGACTCATAATGTTTAACAGTAATACTGTCAAACTCTTGTTTGAGGCTGTAGCCACCGATAACCATAATAGACTCCTTTCTGCGAGTTAAGGTTATAGTTTAATATTAAAGTGTGAGTGCTTGAAAGCAAACACTAAATGCTCAAAGATAAAAAAGGGTGTTCCATGGATTTACAGGCAATGATTTAAGGCAGACTCTGCTTTGACAATCTACACTGCTTACAAAACGAGGCGAACAACTCCTCTGAGGGGAACAGTGTTTCGGCATCCATGGCCTTGTATTCCATAGGAGAGCCCCTTTAGCAGAGGATCACTATGTTGGACGAGGACAAACCCTTTGCTCCCCGCCACTGAAAGGAGTTTAGTCTGCCCCCTCCAATCCTAACGAATACCGCATGATAGCAATTGCTGGGTCTTTCGGCCACGGCATAATACTCAGGTTATTGCCATCGATCACCCAGACTTGTTTATGGGTATTCTTAAAACAAATGCGAGCGTGTAGGTTATCTTCAATACCTAATGCTTGGACTTCAATAGCGGTTGGACTCATCCAATCACAACTTACGATAGTCTCAAGAAGGCTCGGATTGCGTTCCAGATCTTGTCTGTCCATTTATTCCTCCTCGGTGTCGAAGTCGCTATGTGTAGGGAAATCAATTTCCCGCTCAGGGATACCCCAATCTTTGCGGTCTTCTTCGTTTTCATACCCATAACGATACTCCTCAATTTGAGCTGGCGTCATATCCTCAGCACCTACCCGATCACTTTGGTAAGTATGACCAGTGTAATAGTGCGGTTCAAAACCGCGACCATAATAAGCATCAGCACCGCCACGATCCTGTGGGCTACCATGACGCGGTAGCCCATCAGTTACAATATTAGGCTTGGAGAGATTGGTCATTGGTCACCCCTCCGTTTTGCATAATGTGTTCTTCAACGAACAGCATAGCCTCCCGATGCACATCCGGATGCCGTGCTTTCACATAAGTGTGGAACAACGATATTTCGGCATATGCCCGAGCTAAAGAATAAATATCCCGAGCGACTGCTTCAACATCACCACCAACTTTGGTGAAGTGATCCATTGCGTTTGTTTCATTAATCATGGCAAGCTCCTTTCTGTAAACTAAATGCCATATTTAATAATAGCGGTTTACACCTCTTTGGCAAGTCTTTTTGCTTCACGCTTGGCAATAGCCAAGACGCGTTGCCGAGTAATGCCGTAACGCTCACCAATGCTCTGAAGCGTTTCATTGAGGTTATACCGCCTATGCCATATATCATGATTCCGTTCGGCTTGTTTGGGCGAACCAGAGGGGTTGCCCACCCTACCGTCAGGAATATCTAGGTTATATCGCATAGACCATACCCGAGCAGTTTGGTATGAGTATCCTAACCGCTCGGCAAAGTCTTTCCAGCTAGTGGATTGTGCGGCTGTGTCGCGTATCCACTGTTCTTTATTTTCCATCCTGCGCCTCCCAATACGCATCCGATCTATCATAGGGATGTTTTGGAGTGGTTGAATCACCTGAGCGAACCTTGGAGGAGGTACGCTCTTTTGGTGTTTCATGGAAAGATTCCATGTAATTATACATCGTAGATAGAGATGAAAATACAATGGGTTTTTTCAGCATTGGTCCATCCAATACCCACATCCGGGACAAAGAGTCTTCAACTTCATAAACTTCCCAAACAGGTTTCATCCGAACCACCGTTTGATGCGCTCCCACAGGCTCGGCTGAGTCTGTGCTTCATGCTTCTGCGCTTTGTTATTGAACTGATCGACATGAATTATTGTCGGTTCGTAAGCGGCCTGAGTCTGGTAAACAATGTAGGAAACCTGATTCATGGTCAGTTTATGTTTCTTAGCAATATCTTTGAGCTTCATGCCCTTCGCTTTATCGGTGCGGACTTTCAGCTTCTTAGATTCAGTGAACAGTGTTTTACGAGCCATTTTGTGACCTCCTTGCGTTGATAATTTTCTTAGCCCTCACTTGACCCTGTGGGGTGATCTGGTAATAAAAAGGTGATACATTACCAATGCGTTTTAAATCACCTCTGGTAGCCATTGCGTAGAGCAATTTGGCTGGGTCATCTACAGGTAAATCCTGGAAATCTTTAGCGCACATAGTTGCTTCTGTCTGGTAAAACCTGACAAGCATATCGGCCGAAGCCCCTGTAGAAATAATCCTAGTAAATGAAGGTTTAGGCTTCATTTTAATTGGTGGTGGTGTTTCATCAATCACAGGGGATACATCAATGTGCTTCCCATTATTTTTAAGGAGCCATTTGATTTGCATCGCAACACTACGGCACTCTTCCTCAGCCATGCGGGTGAGGATGTTGTAGGTTTGGATGTCAATCGCTACTGATTTGTGGGTATTTGTGTCCATTTTCTTTCTCCTATGCACACAGGTCTGCTACGAATTCAGGGATAGGCCGACACTCCCACTCAAAGAGGTGTTGCTTTTCCCCACGGTAATAGTCACGGTATGCCGTGACTACATCATGATGGTGATACTCCTTGGGCATAGCCTGAGGGAATTTGGTAAACCCTCGGGCTGTGAGGTTTGGTGGAGCACACCGTAAACTAAAGAAGATATGTTCAGAGCCATGTGGTTTACCACGGCGATACCTGAACTCTTTGAATAATTGGAAACCGAGGTTCCATGTCATACGGTAGTTTTCTACCGTCTGTGCCGCCCAAATCGTGCATGGGTGATGCTGATGGTTAGGCATATACGGACCTTCGGTATTGTTGAGCCAATACGCAGTAGAGAGTATTTGCGTAGTCTCAAGCGGCATCTTAGTAATATGGTTCTTGCAGTGCATACGAGCGCACTCCTCAAGATCCATGGACAGCCAAAACAGGTTCATGGCAGTTTGTCCTCCGCAATGGGTAGGCTGACCGTGAGCTGGCGATTAGGTGGCTGGCAAACAGCGTAGACCAAAACCCTGCGGTTAGGCGACTCGCGCCTGATATCGCGGTAAACTTTAGCGCATATATTAAGGTCGGAGTATTTGGTGGTGAGATAATGGCCTCTGCCAAAAGACTCTGTAATTGTGTAATGCACGATGTAACGAAACATATCGTCTTCGTACTGTTGCCATGTGCTGTGTTCCATAGGTCATCCTTTCTACAATTAACCTATGTAAACTATAGTATGTTAGTTAACAGAATGTTAGCCCTTAATTTATCTTTTTACTCATACACTAAGGTTGTGGTGGATAAGCACTTTATTCACAGGGGCGAAGTCAGGAAGGTCAGAAAACTTTTTGTAAAGATAATTGATGCCAGTGTGCATGACTGTTTTCATCTGCTCACTTCCTTCCGAATGGCGATGGGAATAGAGCACGAGTTCAAGCATATCGGCCATTTTAAGTCTGTTCTTTTCATCTGGCGAAAGCATAAAATTCAATCCAAGGTCGTCCATCACCTTTTTCTCTGCTCTTTCAAAGGCTTGCATCACTTCAGGGAATGCCCATTTCGCAGTAGCGGGGATATCACCTAAGACAATTTCAGGTACATCATGGTACAAAGCCGCCATAATCAATTGTTTAGAACTATCTGGCCATAATTGGTCAATCAAAATGCTTACTGCGTATGAATGTGCTCCCACTGTTTGCCTCTCTGCTTGCATTGGAACAGTATGGTAGCGCAGTAAGAACTGTGCATCCCATGCTGTCATCAATGTTTTAATGTTGGTTGTTGTCTTGCATCGGCGTCCCGCCATCCTTTACTCCTCTTGCCCAAGGCTTATCGCTAAATGTTTTCTTGGCTTCACCCCAACTCGGACCGAACTCAGCATCTACAACGCTGGGGATTTGCATATTCACACAGGTTTCCATAATACCCTGTATCTTTTTACCTGTTTCTGGGTCACCTACTGATATATCCAATTCATCATGTACTTGTATCAGGGGTGTAATACCTTCTTCGTACAAGGCTACCATCGCCGCTTTAGTTTGGTCAGCGGCACTGCCCTGTATCAATCTATTTAAGGCTTTGTAAGTAAACGCTCTTTTGATAGCAGGACCATGCTCGGCATACGCATCTTGGTAAGATTGTGGCTTGAATGTGCCATAGGCATTTGGCTCCCACTTATCAAAACGACACTTGCGTCCAAGTAGGGTGCGTATCACACCTTTGTTAGAAGCACGGTTGATTACATAATCAGCCAACTGTTGCACAAAGGGGACTTTACCGTGGTACTCAGCAAACAACTCTTTTGCATCTTCAAACTCCAGCCCCAACTGCTCAGCCAGTTTGTTCTTACCCATACCGTAAAACAATCCAAGGTTGATGTCTTTGGCTTGCTTGCGTGGCACTCCCACAATATCAGCCGCCATTTGGTGAAAATCTGTATTAGCATCAATATTGTATTGGTCAGCAAAGTCTTGTGCGCCTTGCAGTTTGAGTAGGCTGGCGTAATGAACAACGAGCCGTGGTTCTTGGCTACTATAATCAAATGCCCCCCACACTTCACCCTCTTCAGGTAAGAACAGGCCACGAATCATTGGACCAATCTCAGCGTTCCGTGCTGGCACTTGCTGTAGATTAGGGTTGCTGTAACTGAAGCGGCCTGTAACTGTGCCACCATCATCACTCCTCAGGCTGTGTGCTTCAGCATGGATGCGACCATTGTGCTGGTGCTTCAGTATAGTGTCTATAAAGGTAGTTCGGGCTTTATTCAGCTCTCGAGCTCGAACCACAGCCTTTGGCAAGTCATGGGCATGGTTAGCCAGAAAGTTTTTAGTGAAGCTCGGTGCGCCACTCTTGGGCGTTTTAGGGTATCGCAACCCCTGAGCATCGAAAGATTTAGCAATACTCGCCGCCGCCCAAATATCAATGTCTTGCCCACCGACAGAAGCAAGCACTTTTTGTTCTTCTGATTGCAGATAATCTTTTAACTGCTCGGCTTTTTCAAGGTCTACACGCACACCCTTCTTACGCATGGCGAAGACGACTTTTAGCACTTTAAGTTCTAGGTCAAATATATCGGCAATATCTTCTTTAAGTATCAGCCCTTTGAAATGTTGCCACAGTTTCAAAGTCAAGGCGGCATCCTGCTCAGCATACGCACCGACAAAATGTGCTGGTAGTTTCCACATTTCACTCTTAGCATTTACGCCAAAAGACTCAGCGGCTTCCCTTAAATCCTTTTCGCTTTTACGCTCATTAAGGTAATCCCTACCCAAAGCATTGAGGGCATAACTGAATCTATTTTCATCGAGCAAGGCGGCAACGAGCATAGTATCTACAATGCGACCTTTAACCTCAATCCCTTCTGCCCACAGCCAACCGAGGTCATACATAGCATTGTGCATAATATAATCACGCTCAACTGAGCATACATCAGTAAGCCAGCGGAGGGTTTGTTTAGCATCAAAGTTGCCACCGTTTTCATGCCTGATCGGGAAGTACCATGCTTCACCTTCAACAGCCACAGCCACACCGATTACATACCCATCCTTGCGAGGCCACCCACTGCCCATCGTTGTAAGATTTGGGTCGCGTGTTTCAAGGTCGATTGCAACCTCTCTGGCATCAGACAGATCAGGGTAGCCATCAGGCATAACCCACTCAGTCGGTGGTGTGAACAGGGGGAATTGCATCGTCTGCCTTTACTTTCATAGGTTGATTACAGGAACAATGTGGCCATTTGTTTTTGAGTTTACGAAAGGTGAGGCGTTTAACCTCACCCTCGCACTCACAAACAGCAACAACAGGTTCATCCAACTTCGAGTTCGAGTTGTCCATTATCAGGGCGTTCCCCTCGTTGCATTCTAATTTCAGCTTCAACTAAAAACAAATAACGCCGTAGGTCGCGTATATCATCTATAACACCTTCCTCACGGCTGTCTTCGTATGCCGTTTGGAACACATCATAATTCCAGTCAGCCACTTGCTTTTCAAGCCTGTCCCATTTGCGAGCCAGCATCATGAAAGCACCAACACCTCCGCGCTGTTTCCAACTGTTGCCATAGGATTGCTCAGATATATGCAACCCTTCAACATCTTCATTAGCCAGACCTAGCACCTTATTGATAATGGCACTGTAGTCATCAGCCTCTATTTCACCATTGGCTACCATTTTTTCATACTCCTCCTCTTCTAATTCACGCATACGCCGCATCATATAAGCCTCGTGACCTTCATAGCCTAAACCGATTCCATCCATTTTTCACGCCTCCGTTCTAACCATTCGTAACACGCCAAATGCCAATCATCTGGCTTTATGTCCTTCGAATGTTCTACGGCTTGGAAAAACTCTTTTTCTTTCCATGCCACCCACATTCTGTGCATAGGCTGTGCCACTTCGCTAAAAACGGAGTTAATATAATGTCTTGGTTTCTCGGCATCTTCCATAAACCACTCAAGCTCTTCTTCAAAGGTGACTATATCGTCAATCAATGGCGAAGGTTTAATCATGCGTGTGGCATATGAATCATAATCAGGGGTCATGCCATCTAACTGCTCCAGCACTTCGGTATAAGCATGGAGGTTATTGCTAAACTGTGTGTAGATCCCTACCTTTGCGCCAATCCGTGCCGCAATATATTCTTGCAGAATGGACATATGGACAGCGTTAGCTCCCAGCGCACCCCAGATCATATCATTACTGCGGTTACATACGGTCATATCCAGTTTGTTATCGCGGACACCAAAATAGATATGAGTATTGCAAGGGTGGTCTTTGCACCCATTATCTTTACGCAAATCCCACTCGGGATCCCACATTGTTAAAACAGTTCGTCTATCATTTTCATAGGTCATAAGTCTATGAATAACGACTTCTAACTGGTCACGGTGGAAATACTTACGCCATCTAAAACCATATGCACCTTGAAGGTGAGTACCGTTATCGCTATAAGTACCCATCCGTTTATTATACCGCTGGATCCACTCAAGGTCATTACGCCCTGCCAACATCCAGAGGCTTTCCATAAAGTGGAAGATGGGGTTTGCATCCCGCTGGGGATAAAACAACACACGCTCACAAGGGTTATTATATGTGATAGCGCATGGTTCACGGAACTCTAATGCTTTACCATTTCTGGTTTCTACTTCTACACCAGAAGTTTCCAAGGCTTGCTTGACAAGCCATAGTGCATCACTCACATTAACTGCTGTGAAAGTGTGCATACCCCTCATTGGGGCTTTACCGTATAGTGCCATATTGAACCACCTTTCTATGGGGTTATAAAGCCGCTCGAGCGGCTGAAGTTAGTTTGCCCTACCCAACTACCAAAAGCAACCTTCTAGTGGCTGTATGGGGCTTAAATAAAGTCATAATGTTTCTTTACACGCGGGGTATAAGTACCTCCACTCAAAGCATTTTCTATTGCCGTTTCTGTTTCCTGCGTAGGCTCGGGTAACTCCTCGCGTCCCATACGGTCAGGCAAAAGTCCATTACGCAAAGTGGTATTGTCACAGCCGTTGCAAGGACCAAAATCCCGCTGACCGTGGTACAGCTTCGTTCTCGCCGCATGGAAAGCATCCCCCTGCCATATTTCTTCTAACGGTGTTTCTAAAACATTGCCGCACTTATACCATCCTACCCAATCATTACAGCAAATAGCGACATTACCATCCCAGCGTATAGACATCTCACGGAAAGGTTTTGCACAGCGTTTGCCATCTTGCTCATGGTTCAAAGGGAAAGCATTTCCAGCATGGTTGCTAACTTGGGCATGAGTTCCACTTGTAGCCAATGTGAGATCCATGCCAACGACAATATCATGATCTGTAACTTTTCTTCTACGGTGGGGGTTTGCGGCACGATCGGCGGGATATTCATAAACGGGATGTGGACCATTGTAACGCTCCTTGATTTTATCTACGATTTTGATGCGGTCGTAGTTATCCAAAAACAAAACATTCAGCCCTGCGTCCATCAGCCTATTGACGCTTTCCTCTGTATCTTTCAAAAGGCCACCGCCATTGCTGGTCATCATCATGGGGGCTTTTGGTAGGATCATGCGGAACTGCCGTATAATTTCAGCACAGATGGGGTGCATTGTTGGCTCACCGTGCATAGCAAACTCAAGCCGAGGATTCCACCCTGAATCTTTTATTGCTTCGGCTATTGCCTTTGCATCATTTAGACTTAGGTTTTTGTATGGAGCCGATGCTTTACCATGTATATCTTCTGGACCATCAGCACCATTTTCCCGTATTGATTGAATACCGCAAAACGAGCAAGCAAGGTTACATCCTTCCACTAATTCTATCTGAATAGCGTTTGGTGGATCTTGGTAATAGTTAGATACAATCGCCATCTTTTGCGGCCTTTCTCCATTGTACGCGGACATCCCAGCGGGTTTTCATACCGTCCCAGCCTGTTTTAGTTTCTTTCTGTACTGCCTTTACATGGTCAGGGAAAGCGGCGGCAAGAGCAAGGCTGGCTTGTTCTTGTAGTTCAGCATTACGGTAAGAACTGCACCCTCCTGCCGCACCAGAAGCACCACGCTGATCCCAAGTCCAATCTACAATAACATAATTAGGATATCCCTTACTGAACAGGCTGAGGGTTACATAGTAATCTTCCATCAGTTGCATTGTATCATACCGTATATTTTCTTTATGCAGAACTTTTGGCTGGATACCATGGACAGCGTTTTGCCGCATACCCTCTTTGAATAAATGGGGGAAATGTTTATCATTCATTTGCCGTGGGCTAAGTCCCACATGAACATAACTATTAAGCATTCTATCCATACGCTCCCACAACTCGTGCATTTCTTCTTGAGTTGTTTTTCTTAAATTGGGAGCATCTGGCATTGCACGACGACCAAATACAAGATCGTCATCCAGAATAAGCACTTTATCATGGCCTCTCTCCACTGCATGATCTACTATAAATTGTCTTACATTATTGATGCCCTTAATATCGCCACGGTTTAAGCAGTAGCGACCATTGTTAATGTGGGCTTGGACTTCTTCTTGGGGGCAAACCAGAACAGCGTGTTCTCGTGCTTCCGGACCAATACTTTGCCATGTGGTCTGTTTATTGATCCTGCCCCTTGTTGGAATATAAATTGGTATCATAACTCTTCCTCATCAAACCTTATTGAACCAGAGGCCATTGCTTCTTCTAACTCTTCATCGGTTAGGTTGTCAATGTCTGCTTCTGTGTATCTGAATTGTTTTTTAGCCGCCCATGTAGTCTTCATCCTCGGCTTCCGTTTTGGATTTGGTGCTTCGGGCTTCGGTTTCGGCGTGGTGGGCTTGGAGGTCTCTAATACTTCCAATGTCCGATAGACGTGTTTGCATTTCTGACACACTCTCTTCCTCCGAATTGATTTGTCCGGAGTAATTCTGCTGTCTACGACGCTGGATTTGCCACTGCATTTTGGACACAACATTTCTATACCACCCCGCCATTTGGAGCCTCCAACCACATACCAATATTAGCGCGATACTTACTACGAGGCTTGCCTTGGCCTAACCGTACACGCTCATACTTATCCCACTCACACAGGCTATGCTCAATCGTACGCATATCTACTGCTTCAATGGGAACATGAGATTGAATGTAATCTGGTGCTTGAATCAGTAACTCTTGCATTTCTTTATTGGCTTGGGTCTGCGGCATGGACTTTGTCAGGGTTCTGTCGTGGATTCTGTTGAGTCCTCGCTTTGCTCCTGGACCAGCGTTTGCCCAACTAAAACGGTCTGATGCCTTGTCCAATACAGGCGTGTAGTTGAGGTCGGTAACCACTTCATATGACATAAAACCTCCCCCTCCCCATCCCCTATAGGAAGCCATCGCTTCATGTACGGCTTGGAGCGAGTTCGTGTTGGTGGCGGTTTCCGCCAGTTTGTGTTGCGCTTCCCAGATCGGCGTGAGAAAATGGTCAACCACTACCTCCGACTTTTTAGCCTTGAGTCCTTGGTTAGTGATTATATAAGCTCCAGTGAATGTTCGTAAACCAACAGATAATCGGGTATCGATAAGTTCCTTAGTGCGGGTAGGATCCCACTCTGTTACCCACCCATGTTCATCCGCAAACTCGCTTGTGCCGACCATGCGGAATAAACAGCAGTTAAAAATGATCTCACCATGTGGGCGGTTATCATTGGGCTTTGTCCAATTATTTCGCATCCACACAGTAACACGGTCATTTTCACGGAAGGGATTAGTAAACTTATAATCCTGTAGGATATGGTCATCAGTCCAAGGGGGAGTGACCCCCTTGGCTCGCTTTTGGTAAATGGCATGACGCTCATTTATCCAGTAAAAGAACCTTTCTATGTTCTCCATAGAACTAACCTCCTAACTGGATAGCACCTTTTTCAAGGGCTAGACGGATATCTACGCTATTGCCTCCTGGAGTCAGGGCTTTCATAGCGGCAAGTGCATCTGCCACAGTAGCCGACTTTGCAAGGGCTTCAAAGTTATGCCAGCGATTGCTACCTTCACGGTAGGGGTTATCACCTGTAACTACGATTTTAGCATCGGGATCATATTTAGACCTAGCCGTGCGCTGAGCTTTTGGCTCAGTTTTGATAGGTGCGGTAGGCTCGATGTTTATTACTTCTGCAGACACTTTGGTCTCCTTTTTCACAGGTTTGTATTTTCGCGCAATAAAATCCACATATGAAAAGAACTCTCCGTGGACACCTTGCGCTCGCAAATAGCCAGTTGTCTCATTGTCTAAGGGTGACTTGAGTTTATTGTAACTAGCTTCCATAACACTAAGGAGCTCTTCCTCAGTGTGGGCTTCCTTCAACTGTTCAACTGTGGAGTATACAATACTGTACTCATCTATCTCCTTGCAGTTACGCAGTTCCCTCATTGAAGGAAAAACAAAATACGAATACGGCTCATTACGGTCAGACTCAATATTGTTTTCAAGTACAACATATGTCTTTACTGATGCGGCCATGATTACCTCGCTTTCTATAAAGGTTTACCATTTAACTCTACTACATATTGGGAATCAAGCAAGCCCTAAATACTCCAATGCCCCACTAAAAGTTCTCTCCTAGCAGGGCATTGGGCGAGGGGTGAGCTTCTGCCCACCCCCACATTCCTAGGCGGCTTTAGCGTATTCCAAAGCCTTTGTAAGAGCCTTGCGCTTCACTTGGGCATTGTTTCCAAACCAAGTAGAAGTAAGGGCATGGTCGCGGGTTTTGGCTCGCTTTTGGTGATCCATAACATATGTAACACCATTGAGCGCACCCCACCAAGTCCCCTTGGCTGATGCTTTGTCATGTCCTGGAGAAGTTTCAATAGCCTCCAGTATAGACTGGGAAGTTTTGCTAAACTCCTCATGAAGCGGTGGAAGGTTGGCCTCATTAGACTTACCACGCTCCACTAACAACTTCGGCTGGAATAACTCAGCAATGAAGTTATCAACCTGATCCTTGGTAGCCTTTTGCTTGGCAAGGAACTCGGACTGCTGTTGGAACTGTGTCATTTGCTCACCGCTAATACCAAGTGCTGTTTCAGCCGCTTGCATAATTTCCTCGTCAAACATTTGCAGATGCAATACACGGAACTTACCAGTAAGCCCTTCTTGGTTGAGAGCCATAGTAATCGTATTGTTGCACACTACGCGGATAGGCGTGAACATAATGGTCATTGCCGAACCAACTTTGTGACTGTTAGCCATAAGCAAGTAACCTTCAACTTCATCACCGCCAGCGAGGGTAAAGCCCTTCTTGATTTTGGCCAAGCCCCAAATGCGCTCACCATCACTAAGGCTACCCGCCGTATCCATTTCCATATGCCCTGCTTCAGTAAACTTTTTAAAGAAGGACATTGTTTCGTGGTTCTGGAATGGAACAAACCCTTCACCGCAGTGCGATAGCACACGGTTATCTGTATCACGCACCACTACATAATGGTCGTGAGCACGAAGCATCTCGGCTTCCCCGCGTGGGTCATTGAGGTTCCAAGTATTGGGCTTATCAGCGTAGTAAACAGGACGCTTACTAACTGTCCAATCAAGCCCTGCGGCTTTAAGCATTTCCTCGGGTGTGAGGTTATGCTCAACTTTTTGACCAAGCCCATGCCAAGGTACTTGACCTGCATAAGCCATCGTTTCTACCATATGCGCCATAATAGTCTCCTTTCTACAAAACTAGGCGTTATGACCAGCTTCCACAGTTGGAAGCACATCAAAGTCAGCCAGCGAAATATCTAGCCAACAAGTTTCCCCCATTGCACTATACGCAATCTGACAACGCATCTCAACATCGTTGTGCAACATTGTGTCGATAATGGGGTATTTGAAAGAGTCGTCAAGCGCATCAATAAACTTACGCTTGAGTGTGCGGTTAGCCTTGCGGCGAACAGCACGGTCATTGAGCTGTATAAAATGCTCTTTGGTTAGGTATGGTACATCCATAAATTTAGCCCCTTCTATGGCTGGTTGCGTTATGGGTATATTAAAAAGGTATAGCATTTGGAGCGCAACCAGTAACAGGTCGCGGCGACCAACTAAATTGTCATGCTGGTATTTGATAACCTCTGCTGTACATCGGGTGTATCAAATGAAGATGTTGTAAAGCGCGAGTAAGACCCACATAAAACACGCGAGCTTCATCCAAATGTTCGTTCTCAAACTTACGCCACATAGAATAGGAACGGCGCATAGTATCAGTGAGAAGCATAACATTATTCGCCTGAGCTCCTTTTGCAGAATGAATCGTTGAGATTCGAATGCGTGGCTCTTCTGTAAGTGACTCCCCCTTACGCAAACAGGCTTTGATATAGCGTTTATCAGTATCTGATATTTTGCCTAACCCCTCATCCCATGGGAGGCTGTGCAATAAGCCGTGGAAATCTAATAACTCCTGCATCCCGTAGCGTTGGTCAGATTGGCCTTTGCTAAAAGTCTTATGACCATACTCAACCTGAGTACCTAACAGCATCTGGCTGTAGACAGTACGCACTTGTTCAGCCGTTAAACTTCCACCACTTCTCAAGTTTTCCCAGAGGCGAACGGCTTCAAGAACTTTACCGTCTATTGATTTACTGCCATTGTAAATATAGAGGTGGCCACGGCGACGAACTTCTTCCTCTATTTGTTTAGCCCCTCGGGTTGTACGACTAAGTAAGAGCCAATCACCATCGGCCATGTTAACTTCTTCGGAGTGGCGATGCCAATGGACAAACCCATTCTCATCCCGTGGGTTGAATTGTTTGGGGCGGCGATTGACGACGCGCTGAATTACTTTCTGGCTAAGTGTGTGATGCAAGGCGGGTATCCTGTAACTTTGATCCAGGACAGTAACACTACCTTCCAGTCCTATGAAGTAGTCTACATCTGCACCCGCATAACGGAAGATGGCTTGGTCATCATCGCCAGCCACAAATATCTCTTTGCAGTTGGCCTGTAACAGACGCACCATTTTCCATTGCAAAGGTGATAAATCTTGCGCTTCATCAATAAACACCACCTCTAGTTTCGGGGCTAACTCCCTATAACAGAACTGCTCAAGCATATCCGTATAATCAAATAGGTGGTATCTATCTTTCCAAGCCTTTAAGCCACGGTCAACATAATCAACTCTAGCCCAATCTGTTTTAAGTGGCACGGTAGAAGCATTGTATACCTGACGCAATGGCTGTTGCTGGATACGAGCAATGTTTATGATTTCAAGGAACTTATCCCCATAGCCAAAGTCTTTGTACGGACCTTGGTCTACAGGTTGGTTACTTCCAAAAAAGCCACCAATCTTTAACCAATCACCTATTTCTGAATATTTGTCAGAGGTCATTATTTGGTTTTGGTTGATACCCATCTGCATGAACGCTAGACTGTGTAGCGTACGGAAAAAGGGTAGGTCGCGCCTGTGCAGTTTAAACTTATCACAAGCGCGGTCTATGGCTTCACTAGCGGCACGGCGAGTAAAGCCAAAGTAACCGATACGATCAGGAGCGACACCTTTTTGCAAATACTCTTCGACCTTATTGAGGAGGTATGTTGTTTTCCCTGTCCCTGGAGGTCCGAGTATAATGTTCATTATAATATGTCGTCCTGCTGAGGTAAGTCAGGCAGTTGCATTGGCTCATCGTCATCAGCAAAGAACTCCTGCGGTAGTGACCACACATGGATACCTTTACCTTTTATTCGCCAAAACATTTTTTCTGCTTCCATGCCCTGAAGCCTCAGCGTAATTTTGTTGGAGGTGTAGTGGTTAAAATCATTAACGGTCAAGTGTTTCTTAATATCCTTAACTTGGAAATATACATTTCCTTCCGACCAAACTGCTACACCCTGTAATATGTCTTCACGCTCTACACCTTTAGCTCTATCAGTGCAGAACTGTGATAACAGGTCTTCAAACTCGCCTTTAATAGTAGCATCAGGTGGTACTTCTACAATGGTTAAGTTATCTAATAGCAGTTGTATTCTGGTCTGCCATGCTCTTTGGCTGACAGCGATAGGTAATTTATTGATTTGTGCCACACAATCTTTTTGGAAGCGTGTTTGACTAATCAATCCATCAGTGCTTAATTCAACACGCTGGCCATCTACATCCAATATCCAAATTGGTGGGTCACCATCAATCTTGGTAAGGCTGGACATTTGGTTTTGGATACCCGCTGGACCAACACCATATTTGCGAGTAACGCATAGATCCTTATTACAAAAGGGTTTGATAGGTTGGTCGTCACATTTGTAATAGTAATCCTTGCGCTGTAATTGTTTGATTACTGCCCCAACTTCTGTATGACTGAGGGGTGGATGCAAATACTCAACATTGTAACGCTGGATTAAGGCTTCCCAATTATCCGCGTCAAACATCCGCGCATACACACCAAGGTTAAAGAGAGCATTGTTCCGTGAGCCTTCGCCAAAGCCCTGCTGACAAAGTTCATTCAAGCATGGTGGACCATCCTTTAACTTAGGCTCTGGTTCGGATATACGGTACTTAGCAAAGTCTTCAGGGCTAATTTTGTTACGGGAGGCTTTGGTCACAAACTCTTCAGGTGACATAAGTTCACCCTTAAAGTCGTACACTGACCGTGTGCTCAAGTCGCCTTTGAAGTAAGGCATATTCAAACCATTACCTGTATCACCACGGTCTACAAGAATGGTTGATTGTTTGGGGAATATCTCACCTTCGGCATGACCAAGTGATGCGGCAAGCTCAGTAAGTTTGGATTGTACAAACTCGGCTTTTAGCGCATCTGTAAAAAAGAAATAAATATGTGCGCCACCAGATTTACTGCGACCCACCCATCCTATAATTTTGGCATCTTTGAGTTTATTAACAAGAGCCTTATGGTCAACATCATAGGTATCAATATCAATCGCACCCCACATACAAAGGTTGTCATCGCGTATGGGGATAATGCCTAGCCCTTGCTTACCATCTAGGTGCTGTTGCCAAAGTTCTTCAGTTGGTGGCTGTTTTATGATTTTGTAAACGCCAAGCCGCTTGCCATCACTGCGCTGTTCGTCAGGATTAAACACGCCATGCGCTCGTTTGTTGCCATCAAATAGCTTTAGAAATTTCTCTGCTAAAGACATATCTTACTCCAGTATAAAAAAGGTGGGAGAGTAGTTAGGCAGACTCCCGACTACCCTCCCGAGCAACTATGGGCGATCAACTCCCATAGTTGAACTTAAAACGGCACATCGTCATCATCGGCTACAGAACCATTGCTCTGCTGTGCTGATTCAGTGGGTGCTTGTTCTTTTACCTCTACCTCACCAGCCTTTACCGATTTTGCAAACGCTACCGCCATTTCAAACACAGAATTATCTTGGTCATCTGCAAGGTTAAGTGGACCAATTTTGTTGATTTCCCAACCAAACCAGTTACCCTTATCATTGCTTTCTGCAACAGTGCCGAGCTGATAGCTGTGCGACATCATTGGCAGAGTGAACGGACCATTCTTACCCTGTGCTGTAAGAGATTGCATTTGTGTAACCCACTTACGAGCTTTCTTGAGTTGGGTGCTAGACATTGTGATCAAACAACGCTGAGGACCATCCTCATCAAGCAGGATTACAAAGAACTGCGCTGTGTTAGTCAGGATATTACCATTAGGCAAAATATACTCACCACGCTCGTTTTTGGTTGTCGTATTGACAATATCATCATCGGGTGAATAAGAGCCAAAATAGCCACCACCCTTTTCACGCGGAGCCCACTCAACATAACGACGGTTGTAGTAACATGGCACTACAGTCACGCCCTTTTCACCATCGTATGCTTTATTGGCTACCGTATTGAAGATCATGCCAGCTTCTGCACCATCAACATATGCGCCATCACGCTTATTAACTTGTGGGCTGAGTTGTGCGAGGATACGCAGGAATGGGATTGCCATATCCTGTGATGTTGTTTCCTCAAAACCCAAACCACCCATATCCTCAAACTGAGATGCCATCGCTACCGCAGTTGATTCTTTCTTTGCTACTTCTGTGGCCATACTTACCTCCGTATCTTGGCTCGCTGTCCCACGAATATACCCAACAGGTCGTATGGTAGGTTTTCACCTTTTTCAACCTGTTCCTTAACAAAAGACTTGAGCGTCATGGGTTCAACCCAAGTCTTAGTTTGAGTTGCCATACCGCGCTGGTCGAGCTCGGCAAGCAAATCTTTGGCAAGGTTATCCTCGCCACGCCCAAAGGCCGCTGTTACATGGTTCTTGATTAATGAGCCATGCCCTGCTTCAGTAAGCCATTGAAAGGCTTCATCAGCACGGTCTTTGGAAATGCTGGCACTGTAATAAGGTGAAACACTTATTTCACTACCATCATCCATTTTTAACTGAGACATACCATGCTCATCCATCGCGGCTGGGAGTAAATCCTCAGCAATTTTGCGATGTTCACGCTTGGCATCTTTCAGCTCTTCTTCTAGATCAGCGATCCGTTTTTCCAAGGCAAGTTGTTGTTTGCATAGGTTACTGATAGTGCTGATACCAGATTGATTTATGCTGGTTAGGTCTCCAGCCACACTTTCAAAGTCCATTTTGGACCTCCTTCCTATGATACAAGTCCACTTCCAAAGGGTAGTAGCGTTCTTCTAACCTATCCCACTTGAGTGCTTTGAACCTACCATTGTTACGCCGTGCCGCTTCTGCACAGGCAATACCAATGCACAAAGGGTCACCAGATAACAAAATGTAATCCTCGTCACAAAAGTTGCGAAGGCCACGATGAATTCTACGAACCGTCGGCTGAGTGCTAAATGAAACTTGCTCCTTGGCAGGAACAAGTATTTGCAAGTCACCAAAAGCAACTGCATCTGTGATATCTCTACCACGCACTTCTTGTGTTATGTAGACTGTCACGGCTTTCTACTCCGTTTGCTTTCTACGCTGGGCAGGATTACCCAACACCCCTACATTACACTTTTATAAATAGGTGTAAAACATAAATGTTATCGTTACGATTAATCCGATATTTTAATATCTGATATCTGATATCTGGGTTTTATCCAAAAACAAATACTTACTTTGACTGGTCGCGCGGATTAAAAACAGATACAAAAACATATGCAGTTTTTTGCGTTCGGTGCTATTATACAAAAGTACCCATTAGAAAGCGGTGTTATGCGTTACAAATTTAAATTCCAGCCCTATGAGCACCAGCTCGAGGCTTTGAAAAAATCTTGGAACAAGCCAGAATTTGCCTACTTCATGGATATGGGGACAGGTAAATCAAAAGTGCTTATTGATAATATGTGTGTGCTGTATGACCGAGGTGAGATTACGGCGGCATTGATAATCGCCCCCAAAGGTGTGTACCGAAACTGGGAAAAAGGTGAACTGCCCACGCACATTCCAGACCATGTTATGTATGACACGGTGCTGTGGAATCCTAGCCAAACCAAAACACAACTTGAAAAACAAAAGACCCTGTTTTTCCCCGACGATAACCTCAAGATCTTTGTTATGAATGTTGAAGCCTTCAGTACAAAGAAGGGTTGCGATATTGCCGAGCGTTTTATCAATGCTCACAAATGTCTTATGGCTGTAGATGAAAGCACTACCATAAAAAGCAAGGATGCTAAACGCACTAAGAACATTGTGAAGATAGGCAAAAACGCTACCTTCAAACGCATACTAACGGGGTCACCAGTAACCAAAAGCCCTATGGATTTGTATACACAATGTGAGTTCCTTGATCCATGGTTACTTGGCCACAGTAGTTACTTTAGCTTCCAATACGAGTATGCCGTGGTGCAACGCCGCACAATGGGAGCGCATAGTTTTAACCAAGTAGTAGGATACCGTAACCTTGATAAACTCAACGGTGTTCTAGAAAACTTTAGTTTCCGTGTAAAGAAAGAAGACTGCTTAGACTTGCCCGATAAAGTGTATATCAAACGCAGTGTGGAACTTACCACTGAACAAAAATCGGTATATTCAAGCCTTAAAACATTTGCCCTTGCCATGCTTGAGGAAGGTTCTGTAACCACAGATACAATCCTTACGCAACTGCTCAGGCTACAGCAAGTTTGCTCAGGCCATGTGCGAATGGACGATGGTGAAATGAAAATATTTGATTCAGCTAAGTTACCTGAACTAATGTCCGTTCTAGAAGAAGTAGATGGTAAGGTTATCATTTGGGCTAACTTTACACATGACATTAAGAATATTGAGCAAGCCATTGCAAAGGTTTACGGCGAACAATCAGTAGCCACTTATTACGGTGAAACCGAGAGTGATGAGCGACAGGAAATTGTTAACCGTTTCCAAGACCCTAACGACCCATTGACTTATTTTGTAGGGCAACCACGGACAGGTGGTTATGGCCTAACATTGACAGAAGCTAAAACTGTGGTGTATTACAGCAATAACTTTGACCTTGAAATACGGTTACAAAGCGAAGATAGAGCGCACCGTATCGGGCAAACTAGCAAAGTAACATATATTGATATTGTAGCGGAAGACACAGTCGACGAGCGTATCTTGAAAGCCTTGCGGAATAAAATCAATATAGCAAGCCAAGTCCTCGCAGAAGACTTTAGAGATTGGATTGTTTAATTCTGTTTGCTTTTCATAAGCCAAATGAACCCAAACAGCAATGCCGCTCCAGTAACAATGGCTAAAATGATTACTACTATTTCAATAAACTTTTGCCTACGCTCGCGCTGTCGGTAAATTGTTTCTTGGCGTTGTTTACGGATTTGGCCTTCCATTGAAATAAGCTCATCCCATGCTTTTGAACCAATGGTGAATTGCAACCACTGTTTAAGTTCATCTCGCTGTGCTTGAGCTTTTTTCTTTGCGGCGAAGGCTTCTATCGCTTCTTGTTCTACAGACTTACTGCTGATTATTTTCTTAAAAATAGGTGGGTTTTTAGCTTCTTTTTCAGCTTGCTCAATATCGGAAAGCGCACCCATCCACCTTGATAAATCACTAGCCATGGATTCAAGGTCGCGACCTATGGCGAAACCTCTTTTAAGCGCACCGAAAGCCGCTGAAGCGGTCGCCATTGCGCTTACAGGATCCATAATTAGTACACTGCTCGCATACGGTCTACAAGCCGTTGTGCTCTATTAGTAACTTGCTGATACCAGCGTGAGTCAACCATTTCATCAGCGGCTTTATTCCAATCACGAGCATCCACACCAGCTTTCATTCCTTTAAATTTGCTGAGGCGTGGTCTGCCCATATTGAACATCATGTTTGCAATTATGTGTTGGACTTCTTCCGGAAGCGTTTCAAAATCTTCATAGAGCGTATTGCAGTCATCCAGTACAATACCCATGTCTGTATTGAATGCCTGTATGACACGAGCTTCGCTGACACTCGTCCCGACTTCTGCTCCATGCTCTGGATCCGTTTCGCTAATAAGATGGCCAATACCAAAAGTAGGGTAGCCAAGATGATCCAAGTAAATATCATACCTACACCCCTCATCTGCTTCTATTTCTTTGCGTAATTGCTCTAAATTCATAACTTATCCTAAACTCATAATCCCTTGGCCACGGCTTGCTATTGCACCACCTATTTCATCGCGTGGGAATAGAGAGGAATAGTCCGTGGTTGATTGTGCTGGCGCAGGAGGCACACTCGCTAACGGTATTTTAGGCAACCCTATATTAGCACTCGCTACAGGAGGCGCAGGAGCGGTTACAGGAGGCGTAACAGGCGCACTCGCTACATTGGTAGTAGCCTCTGTTTCTAGAGCTGAGGTATCCCCCATAGCAGGAGCCATTTGGGTGCGTAATGTTTCTTCCTCCAGGGTTTCACTTTGGTCTACAAAACCCTTACGCATAGTGTCTAGTACGACGCCGTACACGGAATCTTTTTTAAATTTAAAGGCGTTTGGACCATGGGCTCTTTTCATTTGTCCAACCGAAGGTGGCGACGCTAAGAACTTAGCCATGAGATTTTGTTGCAAAACCATTTTCATTGCTCCGAGTTCAAGACCTTGCAATCCGGCAACAGTAGAAGCAGATTGCAAACTTGAACCCAAATCATCAAGTTTGTTTGTGTACATGACATAAGTACGGATGTCAGCCAACTCTTGCATATACTCTGGGTGCTCGGCGTTTCTAAAAAGAGGCTCGAGGCCAGAATACTCACCATCAAATTTCAAAAGTTTATCTATTTCAGTAGAAAGAACCTTGGGGTCAACAACATCTGTGCCTAAATCGGTATTATAAGAACTTGCTTTTTTAAGGATGCTATCAAAAATAGATGCTCGCATATTAAGCGCACGGTTGCTCAAAAACCCACCGCCCTCTGCAATAAACTTAGCAACTTCATTATCTGTCATATTTTTTATAAGCGTGATAGCCCGAGCACCGTTTGACATATCTCTAGACAAGGCTGTTTGCACAGCATCTGATTGTATCCAAGCCGCCCGTTGTGCAATATCATCTATAGCCGCCCTATCTGCCGCGTTAGGGACAAGTTTTAAATATAACTCAGGGTCGTTTTCTTTCATTGTACGAATACGCTGAGCAATCAAATCAGGTTTAGCGGCAAGGTCTTGAAAAAACCCGTTTTGCACATCACGAATAAGTTGATTAGCGGCATCACGCCCTGCTGGGGTTTTAGAGGCACTGATTAACCAGTTGCTCATAACATTCCAATCAGAAGAGTTAAACTCACCAGACCAGAATTTTTTACCAAGTTCAGCGGGATTTACCTGTGTGTTTCTTGCAAAAAAAGTATGGAGCTTACTAGCGTTTTTTACATCGGAAGCAAGTTTAGAGAGCGCAGTAGCTTCTTCCCATGCTTCTTTCCATGCAGTATTGCCCCCTCTGGGGTTTTGCATAACTTCATCTATAGACTTTAATAGCTTCACAGCATTTTGGTTAGTTTGACCACCACCAAACGCAATATCAGCAACTTCATTACGCATGGCTTGAAGTTGTTTGAGAGCATTGAAACTATAGTCTTTGCCTTTATCGTTTACAGCAAGGGTAGTAACTTCCTGATTCCAAACATTTTCAAACTTATCAGCAATATTCAGCAACCTTTGGTCTACTGACTCAATCGTTTCAGTTAGTTCTTTAGCAGGAGTTGTGACAGTGCGGGTAACAGGCTTACCATCCGGACCTAACACACCTGTTTCTATAACTTCTGTCTTTGCTTCGGTTGTGCCAGCACGAGTTTGTGTGCCAACCCGAAGATCTTGTGCTACCTCTTTTACAGGGGCTAAATCAAAAACAACAGGAGGCATATCTTTGCTTCCTCCTGCAATTTCAAAAGCTCGAAGGTATGCTTCGTCAGTTACTTCCCGAAGACTTTTGTCTAACTGGCCTGTAAGCATACGGATGTCTTCTTGCGTTTTCTGTAGCGTTTTGACGTCAACATCCGCGCCTTGAGCACGAAGTTTATACATATCATCAAGTTCCACACTAAGCCTACGGGCAGACAAATCTAAATACTGGCGTAACTCTGCCGCAGTAAACCCTTGCATTCCGTCTGGTCTTAAAGATTTTTCATGAAGCATATCCCACAGTTTTGCTTGTTGATTGTTGAAAACCTGTTGAGGAGTTTTAGATACCCCCGCTACCTGACCTTGGATACGCTGGATAATGGGGCTGTCAGTTAACTGGGAAACCGTGAGTAGTGGTAAGCCCAACCGTTCTGCGGCTTCCTGACCAGCAATAGCTCCTGGAGCAGTTTTACCAGCAAGAATGGCACTTGGACCTTCGGAAGTAAACATTGCCCTAAACCGATTACCAAGAATAGGCGAAACTTTAAAAATTGCGGCTTCCAAACTACCTATTATTGCGGCATCTTTCCAAACAGAAATATCACCCGCCATATCCCCAAACGACCTTCCTGTTTCGTTTACCGCCCATTGTTCTAAAAAATTAGCCCCTGTCGTTGCGCTAAGAACTCCGAGTGTACCAAGTAGGCTAGGTGGGAAAAGAATACTAGAGACTACTGCCGTTGCATTCGTGGGTGTAAGAATATTAGCTTCTACCTCTAACGCATCGGCTAAAAATTCATACCCTGCTCCTGGGGCTTCTGGGTTAAATGTAGGGTCAGCACGATACAACGCACCGTTTGGTACAACACTATAAAGTTCTACTGTTTCGCCACCACCCACATCTATCCGTAGATAACGGCCTTCGGGGTAATGCTTTTTGAAATAACCCATACGGTCTTCAAATTTACCACGGCGAGCTAAACCTTCGCGCACACCCAATTTTATTGGACCAACAGTATCTGCCCCTTGATAACCTTTGCCGCCATATTGATCAATAATCAAGTTTTCAATACGCTGACGGTTAAGGCTTTCTAACTCAATATTGCTTTTGAAAGGCTCTTCCGTAAGCAGTTGACCTTTCCCAACATCAGGTTCAACAGTAAGGGGTTTGAAATCATCGGGGCGAGTGCCTACATCCATAGCCCCTGTAACATCTTCCATAAACTGTGACTCTATAGCGGCACGGTTCACAGTTTCAACTGTTTCAGGGTCTAACTGTCGGGTAGGTACATCTTCAGTAGTGTATGGTGTTATCCTTGCCCCTTTAGGCGTGAAGAACACTTCTGGCAAAGCATCTACGGTTAGCGCATCATCAGGAAGAGTCATAAACTCAGGGGTTACATCAACTTGCTCATCAGTAACCGTATCAACTACAAGAAGGTCGTCTGGTCTAGCCATTTATTGCTCCCCAAATCGGAAACCTGAATAGATTCCCCAAAGTCTATCCATATCGGCATCAGTTGGATTAGTGGCAATAACCTTACCATCTTTATCTCTTAATACTCCAAGTTGGACTAAACCACCGACATTTGCTTTAAATTTTTCTTTGGTATCGAACTCACTAATGAACCTAGCAAGAGTATCTTGATCCTGAGTCAGTCGCACCGTTTGTGTTTCACGCTCAGTCCCCTCACCTACAGTACGCTGGGCGGTAATCTCACCGCCTATTGTTGTTTTGGGAAGGTTTGCTATAATCTCAGAATCCACAACAGGGTTTTCTGAAAGCCAGTTTGATCTTGCTTGGTTAAGTGCGATGTATTTATCTTCAGCATTCGGATATTTTTGGCTATTCGTTTGCATCCAATCAGTTACAAACTGTTGCTCTTTGATAGCACGGTCAGCGGCGGCATTGTAAATTTGCGACAATACTTGCAAGCCTTCAGGTGTGGTGTAAAGGCTCGGACCTGCTTTTTGAACCATCTGCAATTCTTCAACATTGAGGTTTCCAGGAATAAACTGGGACATCCTCAATGCAAACTGGTTACTGGCTCGTTCAGCAAGTTCACCCTGCACAGGATCGCCACCCATAATAACAGCATAGTTTTCGGGCGACATACCCTCTTTAATGAAAGTATCCAATCCTGGGATTGCTTTAACAAACTTCTGGATACGCAACCGAGTACCAGCCAGAGCACCTGTTTCAAACCCTTCGGAAGCCTGTGCCGCTTGGTTAGCAAAATTCTTAAGATCTTGCGTTGATGCAACATTGGCATTGATAGCGGCAATATCCTCACCCAGCATTTTTGCAAATACATCATCAATAGATTTGCGTGGGTTGTATTGCAAATTAGGTGTCGTGTTAGCTGTAATGTAACCTTCCAAAGCATTAGCTTCAAACTTATCAGCCGCCGCCTGTTTTTCTTCTTCTGTACCCTCTGTTTGAGCATACACTTTATCTTTACCCGCTTGGAGCAACCGCTCAAACTCTGTACCCTGTGGAGAAGGAGTAAGTTTGCCAGACAAAAAGGTAAGTTCTTGCTTGGCTTTTGCTATAGCATCTGTGGTAGAAGCAGGGTTATCGACAATGGCTTTTTGATCATTAAAGCGTTCAATAAGTTGAACAAACTCAGGGGCTTCCGGACCCTGACCAGCTTGCAGGACAGAACTTGTGCCATCCGCTGGGTTATAGGTATAGAACCCAAACTCGGCATTACCATAGATTTGTTTATCCGGACCTGCACCCGCTTTAGCAGTAACAACAGAATTATTTTCATCCAAGTAAAAGAACCCTGATTCTGCATTACCAAAGATATCGGGTTTACGCCCTAAACCTTCTTGCAAGGTAGTTGTTGTGCCATCATCATTAAGCAGATAATACCCTAGGGTAGCATCACCAAACGGGGTTTGTTTACGACCCAAACCCTGTTTCAAAGTGATGATGTTGTTAGGATTGCGTGGGTCTACTGCATACTGCCCAAGTGCATCACTGCCAAAAATCTTAAGGTCAGGTGTTTTAAGTGCTTCAGTAGCAAAAGTCTTAAGCAGATCTGTTTGAGCTTCTTGTGAAGTCGCTTGGCTTTTACTTGCCGCTTCAGCCGCTTTAAGTTTGATAGCTTGCTCCTGCTTACCTTTAGCCTGAGCCATTTGCAAAATAGGGTCAGCAACAGCAGAAATGGTTTGTGGAGCAAGGATACTGCTCAGTAGCCCACCTTCCGGCGCATTTGCGACAGCCGCCGCTAACTGCAAACCCGAAATATAAGGGGCATACTCATACCCTGTTTGATCACTTCCCAATAAATCTTGGTACTGTTTCAAATAAGTTTCATAACTGGTTGGCTTAGGAACCATACCCATAATCTGCTTATAAGCATCAATATTAAACCCAGCAGGAACAGTTTCACCTTCTGAAGGAGATCCTTCTTGGCGCATTACGGGTTGTTCACCCATAGCCATGCGAGCCATAGCCTCTTGCTGACGAGGAGCTTGCATCATACCCATATTGATGCCGCCCTCTGGAGCTTCATTTTCAGCCATTTCCAAAATGCTGAAAGTAGGCTGAAGCAAAGTCAACACAGAATCAGGGGTTTTATTTGCATCTTTACGACCCACATACCCTGCAAGTTCAGTACGGCGTTCATCTATTGATGCTTCATCCCCACGGAGAGCATCCATAACACCAGCATAATCTTCAGCATTATCAATCTTTGTTCCTACTTCTTCCATAGCTTCAGCAGTATCAGCCAAACCTGAAGTGATACCTGAACCCTCAGCTTGCATAGGCTGTGGCCGTTGACCTTGAAACATTGCTCGTTGTAGGACATTATCCATATTATCACCCAAATGCTTTATTAGCCGCGCCGTACAAACTCAACCCGCCGATACCCGCGCCAAGTAATTGGTTAAGGAATCCTGGTTGAGGAGCAGAGGCTGTGCTGATAGTTTGCTGTGTAGAAGGCGCACCACGCAGTATATCGCTGTAAAAGCCAAGCCGCTGATACGGTTCATAAATAGTTTGCAAGTCTGTTGCTCTTTGTGCTTCAGCCTGTTGTTGCAAGACCTGACGCTCTTGTTCACCGAGCTGTGCCAACTGACCAATTTCAGATTGGGCTATTTTACTGCCAAGTTCACTCAGGCTTGCTTGACCAAGACCAAGTTGACCAATACCCTGTGCTAACCCTGCTTGAACACCGCCCAACTGACCAATGCCTTGTGCCGCCTGAAGAGAACGCCCTAATTCTTGCTGAGCCGCTTGTTGTGCTTGCAAGAAGTTTTGTGCTTGGCTCTGCGCCAGAGCCTGAGCACGATTGCGCTGGTTTTCTGCCTGTAGAACTGCCGCCCGACTCCCGCCAAAAGCACTTGGTCCACCAGCTTGGCCTACTGCTTGGGCTTTTGCTTGAATATCTTGAATATCAAAACTACGGTTAATTTCATCTTGTATAGCTTGTTGAAATGGATTCATATACGCATCCATTTGTGCTTGTGTCGGCGCACCCGTTCCTGCCCCGTATGTACCAGCCGCTTGCCCAATAAGACCTAAACCAGCCTGATACGCTGGCAATGCCGCACCCATTGTTGTTGCACCAGATGTAAGATAGGGTTGATATGCGCCTAATCCCATTCGTGCCGCCCCAAGAGCGTCTTGTCCGGCTCCCGTCATACCTTCTGCAGTGACAGAAGGAAGCCCACCAGTAGCGGGAGCACTGGTAAGAGCTTTAGCTTGTTCCATTAAGCCTATTTTATAGGCTTCAATTTCGGGGGCTTCGCGTTGGATTACTTCTTGGGTTTCAGTAGCCATTATGCTCTCCCCTCTAACTGTTTCATCATGGCGTACATTTTCTTAGCACCTTCCTGGCGATCGCCACCACCAGCACCACGGACAGCACGGGCATTCATTACAAACTCACCATCACTAAGCATGGCTGGGATAGAATCACTGGTCGGTGTTCCAGGACCAACGATTTCACCACCACCAGCCGCCGTTACAGGAGGCATGAAGGTTGGGTCTTGATAGTATGGGTTATTGCCATAGAACCCTGCACCAAATCCGTATAAACCAGGATTTTGTTCATATAACTGCATTCCAGTTATATCATCAATCCCATCCCCATCTTCATCAACGGGAGGAGGAGGCATTAGAGCGGCAACACCTAATCCAGTAGCCGCTAATGGACCGTACTTAGCAAATACCCCAGGAGCGTCCGCACTTATCGCTTTTTGCATAGTTGAATCAACCATTTTTTGCGACAATTCTTTAGATATTTGCCCAGATGCTTCCATTGCTTTTATTTGTTCAATCTTTGGACCAGCTTGAACCATCGGGTCTAAACTTGTACGACTGGGGCTAAGGTACTTTTCAAGGAAAGACTCACCACTGGTTGTGACCTGTCCCGTAGTTGGATCCATCACGGCAACATTAGGGTCGGGATCGTACAATGTTTTTTCAAAAATGTTTTGCTGAGCCGCTACTTCAGGAGTAACCCCTGCTTGTGCTTGCAATGTCGCTAATTGTTGCTGACCAGCTTGGCTAAATGGATTTACAGGCGTCATTGCTTGACCAGCACCAAATGTTCCTAGCCCCGCAGAAGGTGCGGCACGGCTACCAAAGAAAGCACCACTGCCAAAGCCTTCACTACCACCAAAAGCAACATTGCCGAGGCCAGCTAATCCACCTGTAATAACTGCATTCTTCAGTGCATCTTTTGGACTTTGACCAGCAATCAAACCACCAGCTAAACTACCCAAACCCGAAGCAAAAGCGATAGGCATAGCTGGCAAAAGGAAAGGCGCGGCGATAGGCAATACAATCGGCGCAATCTTTTTAACAATTTTTTTAACGCTTTTGAACAGTTTCTTAAGGAAAAACTCAGGCTGACCAGTAGCGGGGTTAATACTGTTTAATTCATTACCAACGATATAACGCTCAGGATCTAACCCCATATCTTCCATTTGCTTAAACAGCATTTTTTTCATACGGGGGTTAGCATCAAGGACTTCTACAGGAATAACTGTTTCGCCCTCAGCGGCGTGTACAATATATGTATCACCCTCACGCCCAAAATCAGCAAGCATATCAGCCGCTCGACGCACAGACCCAAGGCCACCTGTCGGCACAAGTGGCGTATTTTGTACTTCAAATGGGAGCGTTACTATACCTTGCATCATAAAACCTCATTATAATGTGATGCAGGGTAGCTATTCCTGTAATTTGCTGATCTTAGCATACCCTTATTAATCCTTTTTCGCAACCTATGAACTTCCACCTGACATAGCTTCAGGCACAGTTACTTGGATAACCGTACTTCTTTTTTCTGTACCCAGCCATGTATTACCACAATCAGGGCAATTACCATCGGGGTAACTTGCTATTTCGGCAGGGGTATCCACCTCATTAGGGCAACTCGCACAATGAACAATATCACGGCTTGTTGAAGGTTTCCATTTAGAGCCATCAGGCATTACAAGGGTGTCGCTCACTTTTTATCTCCTGCAACAAAGTTTTTTACTAATTTTTTGGGTCTGTGCCTATCTACAGACCGCATCAGTTTCCAAGTTAGCTTTGGTATAAAGGCATTTGATCTTGTCCTACCATGAGCTTTTATAAGCTCTTCTGACCTATGTATTTCTCGCAAATTAAAATTATCGTTTAGGTTTTCGCTAATAAACCGCACATAAAAAAGAGGTTGTCCCTTTTTTATACTTACTGGCTTACGCTTATCTAACATTTCAAAAGAAAAATCTACAGGTCTTTGCCAGTTATAAATGTCAAAAGTGCCGTTTATAACCCTCGTATTATCTACCCCACCATGTAAAAAAGGAGGGAAAAGTTCAATCCACACAGGAACATCTGCAACAAAAAGATACTGGAAAGCTACTGTAAACAGCGGTAAGTCTTTTTCCGGGTCAAAATCTTCTGTCCGAAACAAAATAAAGTTGTCAAAAAACATTTGATTCTGATTACATGAGACTCGGCCAAGTTTCTCGTCATACTCAATAACAAGGTCTACCGGAGACTTCACTGCCCAGAAATTTTTTATAAAAGACTTGTGCGCCGGACAGTCCATAAAATAACTGGAAGACCCTTCATAAAAAGAGCTTATTTTTTCGGGAGGATAAAAAACTCTGTCCACCCACTCAAGCTGACTGTTTTGAACAGTTATACCGTGAGGAAAAAAACACCACCCTATATCAGTCATTTTTCGGCTCATGTTACTATCTTTACTGTTCCAGAATCATTGTACAATGCACCTGTTTCTAACCCTGTTGCAGAGGTAGGTAAATCTGTCAGCGTTATTTTTGTGCCTCTTAACTCTCCTGGATTACGCTCTTGTTGGATAAAAATCTCTAATGCCCTGAGTAAATCTTGCATATATGTGATGCTATATTCAACAGGTGCATCTGGTAATCTGGGTGGAGGTAATTGAGTAGAAGACATTAGCGTCTGCCATCCTGTCTTAGATCAATGCGAGGACTACCTAATTTCCATTTGCTACCCAATGCGCTTGAGTCTATCCGCAAAGCAAAAGACCGACCTCTTGCTCGCAAATAGATTTGATCAGTGTAGTCTTCAACAGGGCTTGTTGCTGTTCTTGTGACCGTTCCAGAAGCAGTGCTGTTGAAATTACCTCCTGGAAAATTACGAGCCTTTACTGTAAAAGTGGCTTGAGGAGTGCTCAACGCTGTTGAACCGTCAAATGTCAAATCAGGAACAATCCTACCAATCAAGGTAAACTTATCACCATCCCCGATATCAATAACAGAAGACTCAATGAACGAATCTATAGGAGACCCATCGTCATCATACCCAATCTCGTGGCTATAAATATAACCATTAGCAACCGCAATAGGGTATTGACGAACCCCTCTATCTATCCACGCTGTTCTTTCAAGTGTGCCGAAATACCAAACTTTTTCTAAATAATTATAAGTCACATAACGATCATTTTCGCCATCACCACCATTATTCACAGAGTTTGTTAATGAGGGATAAAACCATGTGACTTCCCCAAACTCTGAGTTTATACCAGAAGTAACTTTATCAGACTGCGATAAATCAAAATCATTGAACACTTTGTCTTTTACCGTACATGGCAACTGTTGTGTTTGACCGGAATAAACATAGAAATTGTCTCTGCCCATCCAAAATACCGTATCCTCAGTAGCGACTGCCGCCTTTGGACCAACAATAGTTATATTGAGAGAAAGTTGTTGTAGGCCAAAAGTAAAAGGAGGACCAATGTAGCGCAAAGAGTGTAATGCTGTATCTGTCCAAACAAGCACTTCTCTTTTAGTTTCTACTGCTTGTATAAAAGTAGAACCCGAACCGAGCCTAAGATCACCTGCTGTGTTAGTAGCTGTAGGATACCAAACTAAAGGATTTTCTTGATCTGAAAATCGAATAAGCAAAGGGTCTTGTGTTCCATCGCCTTGTGTAGCACTTGAACTTGCATTAACGCTATCACAACCAAAAGCAAGAACATGGCGATCTTGATCAGATACCAGCACTTGTTTAGCAATCGTTGGTACGCTTCTAGCACTTGCATCTCTCGTGCTTAGTTCAACAGCTCTTGTGCTCAAAGTATTAGTGGCATCCCAGTAGTAAATACCTGAATCTCTGGCATTTATAATTAAATCTTCCCCGAAATTATCCTGCGTCCAAAGTCGTAACTCAGTAGTTGTTGTTATACCTCCTGGAGCGGCAGAACCCCATGTCCCCCGACCGTATGTTCCTGCGCCCCAGCCTGTACCACCAACGGTAGTATCTAGCCCAACATTGATTTGGTATGCTCCTACGACAGAACCCCCACCGTTTCCGGTATCCGAAGCATCTGCCGTAACGCTAACAGAAATAGTGTAGGTGTCTGCGTCTACCACAGAAACAACTTGATGCTCAGCGTTTAATATTTCCGCCGTTACATTTCCGCCTAAACTCACAGCCCCACTAAATGTAACAAAGTCGTTTTGCTGACAACCGTGGCTTGTGTCCGTTACTGTTATTACGGAACTGCCATTTGTCGCGGAAAAAGTCACATCTCCTGCAGAGGTTGTTTCTCTTATGGGGGTGATATCGTATAAGGTTGTGCCTTCTTCGATATAGTATTTTAAATGCGTACCAATGCCGAGATAGTTAGAACTATCTAACGCAACCCAAGTGTGAAGCGCACGAGCTGAACCCAAATAAGTAGAAGAAGTAAGTTTTTCCCAACCACCTATCTTTTCGGGGAATCCAAATCTAAACCTAATTTTATCACAATCATACCAGCCTCCTTCATTACTATATGAAGTAACTTCTCTGTTGATTCCTGGTTTGAACTGTAACTTGGTTAAAGGCATTGGGGTTCACCTAAGTCTTGATGATGTAGTTCAAAATAAGTGTAGGTTGGACGTTGTTGTGAGCAGTATCCGAACCAACAGCACCCGATTTTCCAATATTTGGTACGAGACCAGAGTCAGAATAGGCCAAAGAATAAGCTGTAACATTGTTGTAAGAGGCTTTGCCCGGAATAGCTCTTGTCGCACCCTCTTCTTCGGTAATATCTACAGCAATTTCCCGACCCCCAACAGTTTCTCTGCGAAGCAGAAGGTGTGTGTGGTCCGCCATCTCTGCTTCGGTTAAAGTGTGCGTTTCATCACCCCCTGAAGCACCTAATGTGTCACCATCAACACCCCCGCTTTGACCCGTTAGGCGATCTGCTGAAGTTCCGCCCATATCGTCTTGACCCGCAATAGTGCGACCCCGCAAATCAGGAACATTAAAGGTGGTAGACCCATCCCCTGAACCATAAGTTGTGCCGAGCACGGCAAACAAATCAGAGTAAGTTGTTCGGCTAATCGCCTGACCGTACAAAAGCAACCACCCTGAAGGAGCGGATGTCCCTGCATACGGCATAATCATGCCCGATAGGAAGGCTACAGGAGGGGTGGTATAACTAAATGAACCGTCACCATCACTGGTAACATACTGCCCAGATGTACCATTTCCTGAAATGTTTAGAGCCGCCGCACCGACAGAGTTATCAATAAGCTCGTCTGCACCTACAGAGTCGTCAGCCATTTTTGCATTAGTCACTGCATCAGCGGCTATTTTTGCTGTGGTAACTGCAAGGTCATTTATTTTTGCTGTAGTGACTGCATCGTCGGCTAGTTGAGCTGTGTCAATATCTCCATCTGATAATGTAGAAATACTGTTTACTGCCGCACCAGAACCAGCACCATCGGCGTAAATGATGGCTTGTTTACCGTCTGCAACTGTAACATTGCTACCCGACCCTTGCGAAAAGATAGCTGACTGACCAGAGTTGTTGGCAACAAAATACAACTTTTCTTGATCGTTAGGTGAGATGGTTATGGTATTCGTACCAGAAGGTGACCCACCTAATACCAAAACTTTATGGCCGCCCTCAGAAAGCGATCCATCGGAAGTTGTAAGCGTATGAGTTGTGCCTGATAGGGTGATTTCAACAACGCCGTTAATACCCCTGTCGATAATATCGAAATTAGTATTGGTTGTATCCCCCCAAGCACCAGATTGTTCACCAGTGGCGGGTTTTTCTATACCTAAATTTGCTGTGTATGTAGAAGCCATTTTGTAACCTTTTAATTATGCCGCTATTTCCCCCCAAGAAGGAGCTTGAGACGGAGATATCGCACCCCAAGAAGGTGTTTGATCTGGGACTATTGTTCCCCATACTAGCACTCTTCCTACTTCTCCGGTAGCAGAATTACCCGTAACCGCTACATTTGCATCAGCCACAACAGTTACAGAACCCAAAGAAGCCGTAGCAGAATTACCTGTAACCACTACATTTGCATCAGCCACAACAGTTACAGAACCTACCGCTCCCGTAGCCGGAATACCCGTGGCTGGAACATTTGCATCACCCGTAACCGTTACAGCTTGAACAAACCCATCATTTGTAAAAGTAGTTGAGCCGTTTGCACCATCAAAGTGCAGTAAAGTAGGAGTGTTGCCATCCGCAGTGTATGCCGAAGTTGGCGGGGTAAAGTCGTTCCCGTCATATCTGTCTACCGCAGATATACGAAGTTCGTCTATATACCCTTCCCAAGTATTAGAGCCATTAAAATCTGAACCAATATGTATATTCGCGGCAGTGGCCGTTGTTCCAAAAAGTGTGTCATCTACTTTAACGCCATCTACAAAAACAGAGTAAGTATTACCAAAAGGATCACCTCTAGTAACCGCAATATGAACCCAAGTGTTTGCTGAAAACACGCCATTTATGTTAAATAGCGTTCCGTTTGCTCGAATAATTAACAGATTATCCGTTGCTTGGCGGAAAGCTAACGCATTGTTAGATGTGGAATCCCTAGAGTCAAAGAAAACTGCATCTTGTGTCCCGCTGGTTGGTCTGACCCACATATCTATTGTAAAAGGGTCGCTTCCAAAGTTGTATGTTTCTTGAGACTCTAAATAATCTCCGGAGCCGTCTAAAAGTAAACTTGCCCCACCAAATTTCGACTGAGCTGTGGATATTTGAGCATCTCCAAACCCAGAGAAAATAATTGGGGCAGGAAGAGACGCCCTAGCACTTACGCCGCTTGGTTGAACATTTGCTCCTGCCGCTACCGTTACACTGCCAACAGCACCAGTAGCCGCAATCCCTGTAGCTGGAACATTTGCTTTACCTGTTACATCAACACTGCCAACTGCGCCAGTAGCGGCTTCACCTGTCACAGCTACGTCTGCATCTGCTTTTACCGTTACACTACCTACTGCGCCAGTAGCGGCTTCACCTGTTACAGGAACATTTGCTATACCTGTTGCGGTGACTGTACCAACTGCGCCAGTAGCGGCTTCACCTGTAGGACTAATAACGGCTTCCGCAAGTACAGTAACAGAGCCCTCACTACCTGTAGCCGATTCACCTGTAACAGATACATCCGCTCCAGCGGCGACGGTAACACTGCCAACACCTGTTGTTCCTACTAAGCCAGTAACAGGGATATTAGCAATACCTGTAGCCGTAACTGTCCCAACACCACCTGTGGCAGAAACGCCCGTAACAAATACATTAGTATCCGTCGCGCCTTGCGCCGATAAAGCATCATTAGATAGTGTGGTAATACCTAGCATTCAAACCTACCTAAACGTCCTCAATAATCCAGCCATCCCCTGTTGACTCGTAAAGATCATCGCTCCATTTAGCTCGTTGATTCGCACCAACATTGGTGGGCACTGCTTGAGGACATTCGTAAACACATTTAGTTTCGTCTAATACCCAAGTCCTGTAAGGCTTAGGGGGTATAAAAGCATCTCTTACAGAATCATAAGTGAAACCTATCCCAGCAAAGTTTTTCCGCAAAGGTGTACCGCCAAGTAGGTGTTCACCTTCATGTGTGTTGTAACTTGTTTGAACCCACGCACTTGCATCTGGGAAAGTATCAATTACATCCTGTTCCGCAACAATAACCTCTGTTACCACACCATTTACGACTTTCGCAAAATGACTCATACTTAAACCCTACCCGATATAAGACCCTGACGAATTGTATACTAGAATAGTGTCATCTCCCGAAGTAGAAACACTGGGACTTCCTGTTGTTGAACCTGAGTATTTGATGGTCGGCATACGCAAAATCACAACACCTGATCCGCCGTTTCCGCCGGAAAGACCCCCAGTAGAATATGTTGTAGCACCGCCGCCTGCGCCACCAGTGTTTGCCGTTCCGGGATTACCGTTACCGTTACCTGTGCTACCCGCACCGCCGCCGCCAGCACCGCCCGGACCGCCTGAACCAATGTTTCCGTTATTATAATACCCTGCACCGCCGCCACCGCCGCGAGTTACAGAAGAGCCTGTAATACTAGAAGCAAGTCCGTCACCACCATCACCAGCATCACCGCCGCTACCTTCTTGACCAGTTTCACCAGCACCGCCACCGCCGCCACCGCCTGAACCAGCCGTACCAGTTAGAGATACCCCCCCGTTGCTACCTTGCCCTGCTATGCCTTGTCCTTCTTCTCCCGGATCTCTACCGTTAGCACCAGCACCGCCGCCTCCAGATCCACCATCATTTGGTTCACCACTATTTGTAGATTCTGTGCCACCTCCACCTCCACCTGTGGACGTAACCGTGGTAAACCCTGTCCCTGAAATCGAACTATTTGCACCGTTTGAACCTCTAGCACCAGCGTTGCCGCTACCCCCTGCACCAACTGTTACAGTTATGGTAGACCCCTGAGGCAAGAGTATAGGCGTTTCCGTGCTGGAGTTTCCACCAGATGTCTCGCTAGCATAACTGTTTCGATAGCCACCAGCACCGCCGCCGCCAGCACCGTTATTAAAGGCTCCACAGCCACCGCCAGCCGCCCCGCCAGCTACAACTAAATAAGATATTTCAGTGTCCGTAGTAGGCCAATTATCCCCCTGCTGAAAAATGCTTTGTTCTTTTAAATCATACACGCCACCTTCAGTCTCTACATCAGTGACCTGTATGCCGATATATGACCCATTTCTGTGCATTAGCTTATTTCCTCATAGGAAATTACAACTTCAAGATCTCCTGTTGCATTTGCACCACCGCGGATAGAGTTGTTTTCTTCAAGGTAAATACTAGAGTTTTTGTCCAACAAAACGATAGTGGTATCAGCAGGAACATTTATGGTATTTGCAAATTTATATCCTGTACTACCGTTGTAGTAATCCATTGTAACTTGTGCCGCATTTGTTCCGTCTACATTTGCAACCAAAACAGTGTTTACTTTGAAAACCTTGTTTGACCCGCTTGTGTTACTAAGCAGGGTTGTAGTTGTAGTCGTACCAAGGGCGGCTCCTGTTGTTTTGCCTGTAATAGTTGATACATTTACAATATTCGGTGCGGCCATTTTACCCTCCAAACACTATAGCCATCGCTATAGCCTTTCCTGTTGTTGCGGCAGATGAACCATTAATCTGTACATCTGTTGTTGCATTCAATGTTCCTGTAACCAACACATGAGGAGATGAGTTCTTAATCTCTAATCTTTCAGTCCCACCAACAACATGACGCTGTTGATCGGCGGCGTGAAACTGGAAGTAGTTGTTGGTATCACCTTCATGAATGATTTGATCAGCAAGATAAATATCATCTACAGCATTGATGTTGCCACTAATATTTAGGTTACTGCCATCAAAAGTCAGATTAGCTTCCCCATTCATAGCATCTGTGCCAGTAGCCGTAAGAACTCTGTTGTTAGCACCATTTGTCATAAAGTCAGAAACATCAACAGATACTTCATCAGCAGTAACATCAATGCCTGTACCCGCACCAACAGCAAGCGACCCGCTTGTTGTGATACTGCCAGTAAGACCATTACCACCACTTACAGAAGTGACTGTGCCTGTACTTGTGGTAAAACCAGAGTCGTTATTGAACCCAGATATGTTGATGTTACCTTTGGTCAACTTTCGTTGGACATTACTCGCATCCACGACCACAAAAAAGTCACCATCGCCATCTGTGGTAGAAGTAGTCAACTCTGACAAATCTACATTGATAGTAACTGTCGCTGTTTCTGAACCGCCACCTGATACATCAATAGCACTACCCGCTGTGATGTCAGCGACATAATTGCCTGTTGTATCCGTGCCTAACGCAACAGAGTTTGCTTGGATAGTGGTGGTGAGTGTTATATTGCTCGTACCATCAAAACTGACACCTGTAGCCGCTACATCGCCACTCAAAGCAATAGTGCGACCTGTGGCTAATGCTGTAGCCGTAGCCGCATTGCCCGTGATATCAGAAGAAATGGTGGCAGGAAGCCGTGCGTCAGCTACTGTTCCACTAGCAAGATTGCTGGCATTTAAGTTAGTTAACGCACTACCGTTAGCGGCAATGAGGTTATCACTGCCGTCAAGATAAATGGCTTTATCCGCCGGATAGGTGATAAATATTTCTTTGGCTGAAGACGAGAAACTAACTTTTGACCCTGAGTTTGTGCTGGCTAACACCGTAGTTCTTTGCAAAGTAGTTGTGCCAGACACAAAAGTACCAAGCCCTACTTCGTAATCGGAACCCTCAACACAAACATAGTATGTCGTATCACTATTAGACAAAGCAGAACTAAAGGTTGAAAACCCCGTAACTGCCCCAGCTAGTACGAAATCCGAAGTACCAGAGGTGGTGGTTGTTTCTTTTATCCTATCCGCAATGACAAGTGCCATGTTTAGCCCCTACTTAGGCAATGCGGATAATAGCGTTACTTGCATCCGCAGTTGGAAACTGAATAGTAAAGTCCCCCGCTGTCGAGGTTTTATCACCACCAAAAGCAAGAACAACTACTGAGTCCGTTGTGCCAGAACCACCACCTGTTGTGGTGTTATAAATAAGAGCACCGTTGGCTGTAATTGTTGCTGTGCTAAAGGTAAGATCATCAAAGTCAGTAAATGCCGTCGTACCACTTGTGGTAGGGGTGACATTAGTCAATGCCCCACCGCCAGCACTATACCCTGTGCCACTTACCTCATTAGTCGCGCTATAATCAGTTGTGGTGGCTCCTAGAGTTGCACTGCTAGTATACAGAGCAAGTTTAAAGCTATGGCCTGTAGAGGCCGTAAAATCATGTTGAGCTTGGAGTAGTTCCTGTTTAAAGGAAGTACACATTGCTTGGGTGATAGCCATCAAAATCTCCTTATCGCTTCAGCCAGTTCAGGATGCCCCGCATCCAATAATTTATTATATACAGTAGTTCTATCACTTCGAATAGCCTCTCGCATATAAAACGCCACAACTTTTTCCATATGCTTTTGGAACGCTCTGGCTTGGTCTCGTATAGCTGGGGGTGCGGAATCTGAGACCGAAATCAATTTATTTACGCACCGCTCTGCGACTTCATCAGGGGTAAACCCCCGATTCTGGGTCGTTTGCACCGTTACAATCGGTGTTTCAGGAAGTTTCAAATCAGCTTTAAACATTATGCTTTTTGCCTCATTAACATCCCTTGACGATAAGCATCAGTAACCTCAAGTGCTTCCCCGAAGTTTTTCAGCCTACCAATAGCCTCAGCAAACATTTTTTCATACTGCTGAAGCACATCAGCTTCGCCCTTCATAAAAGTATACGCCTCTAGGAGACTTCCGTAAAGAAGAGCTCTATCTGCATTAGTGCTGAGCCATGTTGTTCCACTCGCCACACCCGCAGTGAGGCTGTTTGGTCGGTACATATAATGCAACTCAGCGGTATAATTATCATCAGGGGTAGGCGCAATAATCAAATTGCTTACATCAAAGTAAGCGTAATATTTCGGCACACCTGTTGTAGCAGGGTTAGGGTTTACTTCCTGGATAAAGTTCACATCTTTGTATAACAAAAAGACATGGTTGCTAGAACTAATAATAGATAGAGACAAAGGCGTTAAAAAATCCGTAGGGACAGCAAGGTACTTATTACCTGATGTCATAGCTCCTGTAGCGTTTTTGCGGAAAAACTCAAGTTGTACAGATTTAAGAATACGCTCTTCTGCCCCTTTGATAAAATCATCAAGGTGGTTAACAAAAGTTGTTTCTTGGTTTTCTGTATAATCTTGGATAGCTGTTTTAAGCTCTGCGTATGTGAAACTCATGATACCGACACCGTAACTATGCCCACAGAAGTTATCATCTGTAAGGGGGCTGTTTCATTAAACACCGATTCTCCCACTTGCACAACCAGAGGTTCTTTACGGTCTACCCGAGGCTTATATATTGCTTGTGGGTCTGTTGGTGTAAAGATAGGGTCTAATTGTGGGTGCTTTGTTTCAAAACACTCAGGGCATACCTTATGGCCGTTCCATTCCTGACGCATTTCAAGGTATGGGTATTGAAACCCACACCTGTCACAAATAGCCTGAGAATATTTACCGACCGCATATGCCATTACAAGAACCCATAATAATCTCTGCGCGGGGTAAGCGTGAGGTTTGCCCGATCTACATCTTCATATGCCGCCCGTTGGAACTCTTCTTCGTACACCGCTTTCAACAACTGCATACGCTCAGGGGCTTTTTTCATGGAAATGTAATACGCCAGACCTGCGGCCAAACACGGATAAAACCTAAAGGGTACTTCTACCGTATTTGTGTAATCGTCTGCATCCTGGATGCGGGTCAACCTATCGTACACAAAAGTGTATGATTGATCAGGCGTAGGCCATATGTTCAAAACAGGTGTAATAGAACGATCTATATACCATTGCGACGGTTTTGCTTGGGAAAGTTTGCTAGGGATGTTCAGGAACTCATCGCGGCTTACTCTATCAATAGTGACATCGGATTGTGTAGATGCCCCCGCATTAGTACGAATAACAGCACTCAATACATCAATTGTATCTGCATCAAGATTATAACTGTTTGTTCCTGCGACCAAAGAAACAGTGCTTTGCTCAATTGTCCAACGGTTCAAACCACGGTTAGCCCAATCAGCAAACAAAAGGTTAAGCGACCTCTTCGCTGTAGTAAGATCATATCCTGTGCGGACTGACATACCACAACGCTCAAATGCTTCTTCAATGTAATCACTTACATCTAATTCAAAATCGGTAGAACCAGAAGTCGCCATAACTTACTCCTTATGAGCACGGACCTTTTACCATTTTGCCGCCGCCCCTCATTTTCTTCCTTGCTGAGCCACCATACGCCATTTTCTTCCGTGGTGACATCATCATTTCACCACCGCCCATCATTTTCTTGCGGCCATAACCACCGCCCATCATTTTTTTGCGACCATTTTTCATGACTTTTTCTCCTGTTTAGCCTTTGGTTTTTTACCTTTACCAAAGATATGAGCATCTACTTTTGCGGCTTTACCGCCTGTCAACACACTGTTGACTCTAGCCATCGCCCATTGGCTTGGTGTAGCTCCGGGACGATGTCCAGTTCTGTATGCCGCCAACCCTTTATTGTACACACGCTGGAGTTGGCCAGCCGTTACCTTCTTACCTTTTTTGCGAGCCGCCTCTGCTTTTTTAGCTAGAGACTTTTTTACGCTTGCGCTTAGTGCCATTTTTCTTCCTCTTAGCGGCAGTAATTATATCCGCACGGGTAATCTTTTTGCGGGGTGGGGCAATAGCGGCAAGCCGCTTTTGTTTTGGAGTGTACTTGCTGTAAGGCATTAGGTTTTCCTCGTCTTAGTACCAAACTTTTTTCGGAACGCTTTTGTATACTTGGATTCCTTTGTCTTCCTTCTAGCTCCAGAGCTCGTATAATCGCTAGGGAAAACATATGCAGAAGGATCCTTTGAAGACTTTTTAGCGTTTCGCTGTATTTCTTTTTTACGCTTGGCCTTATCAGCAGAACTAAGACCAGCTAAATATTTGGCAGGGATTTTACGCTTCTTTTTCTTTTTAGAAGCGGGAGCTTCCTCTATTTGCTTTCGCATTTGTCCCCGTGTCATTGCCATTATTTCATCAACTTAATAAGTTCCAAAAAGCTACCACTATTTGTCAAACCAATAACCACCACAGCTCCGATCAACATCCATTTTGCTTGAAACACAGCCTTTTTAACTTCTTTCATATCGTCATGAAGTTCATCAACATGACGAACTAAATGATCTTGTTTTGTCTTCCACTCGGTAAACTCAATTTCCAAGTCATGTACACCACGGTCTGCCATAAATTCTACCACGCTTTGCATGACCAATACCTTGCCGAGAATTTATCGGAAGCACTGGCACAATTATGGCGAGCTCTAAAAGACTTGCGTCTAGCAGGGATGCTCTTTTTAATTTTCATATTAGGGTCACCAAACCGTACCAATTTTACTTGGTCACCCTTTTTAGCCAACACCGCAGACTTGCGCTTTGCTCCAGGAGTACGCTTGGGTTTATTGTACCCACTAAAAGTTTCTCCTCTGTAGCTTAATTTACCGCTAGGGGTGCGTTTGACATTTTTAGTCGTAGCCATTAAAACGAACTCCCATTTTGAATGTAAATAAACTCCATTGATGCGGAGACATTAAAGCTAACAGATCCAGAAGAGGAAAACGCCCTCATCTCTAAATCTGTTTTTTCTGTAAACCTTAATGGAAAAGTATAAAACTGCTCGTGTGTGGTATCTGTCAGGGTAAATCTTTCCTTTATCTGAAAGACTTCTCCATACGGCCTAGCAACAAGACTAGCATTCAAAACGGCTTTGGTGTTGGTAGAGGTCCCTGTGGACAAAGC
>Ga0208767_1000245_pt1 | contig 41222 bp, 48 predicted proteins | sample VirMetDEL_Mar_21_FD_184514 | JGI IMG/M metagenome (GOLD analysis project Ga0208767, IMG submission 184514) | Aqueous microbial communities from the Delaware River and Bay under freshwater to marine salinity gradient to study organic matter... | ecosystem: Environmental > Aquatic > Marine >...
AGGATCATTGGCAGTGCCAGAGCTGCTGGCCGAGTAGATTGTTATCTGCTCAGGTGTACTGCTGTCAGCGGGAGCGTTGTTGGTACGCTGGCGGTCAGAGGCCATGACGAAGCGGAGATCGCCTCTCAGGGCAACCGCTGTCTTCAGTGCGGTCTCGCTGGAATATTTCACCACCTGATTGGTAGCGGTCATAATAGAGGAGTCGCAGCTGGCCCAGAGAGTCTTTGATCCTAGGTCTGAGCCTGCCACAAAGTCGCCTGAGGTCAGAGTACCGCCACCCCAGTCATGCTCTCGAATCTCGAAGGTGAAGTCCTGAGTGGACTCATCGTTTTGAAAGCGGAAGTAGAAATCAGCAAGGTCAATGGTCTCACCTGTAGGGAGGCCGGAGCAATCCACTTCGCCGAAGTATTCTCTGCAATAGTACTGAAACGTCTCCTCTTGTCCAACTTCAAGCCAGCTGGTGGTGCTAATGGAAAATCTGCCGAGACCTTCACGGGCGTCGGAATAGGAGAAGTCCCGGCTATTGATAACCCCATCAGTGTCTTCAACGCGTAGGACGTGAGTTGTCATTGGTGTCTCCTCAGGCCCTCCATAAGATCGACCAAACGGTCAACTGGGTTTTCCCCAATGGCCGGGTCATCGACGCGGATGGGGTTCTTTAAGATATGCTTCACGCCATCGACATCGACTACGGCTTTCGCTTGGCCATTGTTACGTTCGATGGGACGACTGTCTGCGTCCAAGGCCATCACCTCAAGCCACAGACCATCGTCAGCCACTACGGACTTGATGACGACAAAGCGTCGGTCGCTGTCCGGGCGACGGATGACCTTTGGGTCGTTGCCTAGAGCGGACTTCAAAGCCATGCGGCGGTTGGCACGAGCCTCATCGCGCTTCTGGCGGGGCGTAGTGCTAGGGTTCGCTAGAATGCGGTCCTGCTGGCGTCGTGCCGAGCGAGCTACGGACAGCTCATAGGATTCATTACGATTACTTGCGTCGTCTAAAGCGTCGTGATGAGACATACAGCACTCCTAAGCTTATCATGCAGCGGTAAAAATACCAGCAGCATCAATGACAACCTCAAAGTCGTGAGTAGTATTGTTCTGGTCAGTCGTCATGTCCTCGTAGGCAATGATCTGGTTGGTAGCCACAATGTACAGAACAGCGTACCGGGCGTTGGAAAACCCTGCTGCGTTCTCACTCCATAGGAATGTTGCTGGGCTATCAAAGGTTACCGTACCAGCGGCCTCAGAGACCGTGCAGGTTCCTGCTGAAATACCGCCTGCGGTGTACCCGGTGCCTGACACTTCTGTAAGAGATGTCACCAGGTTGTTGCCGCTAGGGCTAGTTGCTGAGGTGTACAGACCCATCTTGACGTTGTCTGCTCCCTCGAGAGAGGTTTGAGAACCACCGGTGATGCGGTCCTCAATGAATGTTTCGTTAATCTGCCACGCCATCTAACGGGTCTCCAAGTTGCATATTCAATTCAATCAGCTCGTGACGCAGGTGTGCGGGAATCTCTTCCCCCTTCGCACGATGACGGGCGATGATGGTCTTGAGGCGTTGCTTACGGCCTCTCCATCGGCGCACATGGGCGTCTGTTCGACGCTGTCCTGTGGCTATGGTGACGGGTTGCCCAACCCAAGCGGTGGTCTTAGGGTCCTCTACAGGCGGCTTAGGCGCTACTGTAGCCATTGCTTCATCCAGCTCCTTCGCTGTGATGGAAGGCTGGAGCTTTCGTTTGATCCATCCAAGCATATTAGAACCTCATTTCCACCCTGATAGGACCACCTGATACACCTGAGGAAACTGCTCGCATCTCAGGGAAGGCGGTGACCCGTCGCCCGTCGTCCTGTGTGAAGGTAATGATATCGAGCCACGGCATGTTAGAGGTCGTGCGTCCTTGTAGGGTCACGGTCCCCGTGCTTGTGATCTTGCATTGAACAACGCCGTACTCGACCCTGTTGAAGTTGTCGATCTCAGTGAGCGCACCGGTGTGATCCGTGGCCACGTCATCGATCAGTACGTAGGTTGACTTAACCATCTCGAGACATGACCTCCATGTTGGTACGGGTGAACCACCAGCGCAATCCGAACGATGCGGCTACGGTTCCGAGGAACGCCACCTGATACCAAACGGGCGCTTGGGATACGTAGTCCCAGCCTCTCATAACGTGATCCTGAATACCCGGGAAGAATGATCCCACAAAGGGAGCTGACAGAATGATCGTCAGGTATTCATCCTTCCATGAGTATTGGGATTGACGGAGAGCTTCGGTATCCCAGTCGCGCTCTGCGGTGGCGACCTTGGCCTGAGCCTCAGCCTGCGCTACGGCGACCTTAACTTTACCCTCAGCCTTGACTTGTCGGGTTTTCACCCAGCCGCTGAGGACGCTGGTGATGCCCTTTACGATGAGTGAAAACATGACTGTAGTCCTTACAGGTTGCTGACTGCCATCCGCTCCATGACCTTATTACGGAAGGCTGGGTCGGTCTTGTAGTCAGGCGTGTTGATATCTTTGAGCCACTGAGCGCGAGACTCATACGGCTTGGGTCCACTAGGCATACTGGTGCCCTTGCCTTGGAGAAGGTTCGGCTCTTTGGTAGCGTTGTACTGAGCGACTAGGCCCTTCACGGCTACGTTGATCTCGTCCTTAGAGCCACTCTCCATGACGTTGTTGTAGACGGTCTTCTCGTCCACCGTCATGTTGTCATTGGCCCACGCCATCATTGACTCGAAGTTGTCCTTGCCACCGGCCAGGTTATGGATGTCATTGGTCAACTGCGTGGCCAACGCCTCCTGCCCCTGAATGAAGGCATCGATCATTTCATCCGACAAGCCCTTGGAGTTCAGGGCCGAGCGGGTCTCATCGGTGAGCTTCCCGTCGTTGTCGTTCCATTCGCTGGACAAGGCATTCATATCGAAGCCAAGGTCAGAGACCACCTGATCAGCTTCTTCGGCTGTGGGGGTTTCTACTGGTTCGCTTGAAGCCTCGACTGCTTCGTCGCCGGTGCTACCGCCCTGCCCAAGCTTACGCTCGAGTTCACGATAGCTCTCGATCAGCTCTTCCGTACTGGAGAACTTACCAAGGATCTTACCGTCGCCATCCGAGGAACCATCGTTGTCTGTGGTCTTACCCTCGGCGGCACCACTAGCTGTCAAGTTGGGATCGACAGCGGGAGCTTCGTCGGTCTGGAAGGTAACTGTCTGCTGCTGTGACATGATACTACCTCCTGCTAATTCTTGGTGATGATGTTGCCGTAAGCACTCACGGAGCTATGCTCGTCCAGCTTACCACCAACAGCCGCAAGGTTTTCCTTTGCGCGTTGCTGTGCTTCTGGATCCGGGTCAGCGCCGGGGATGATGTCATCGCTAGTGTCGATCACCACATCGGTTTCCTTGGCATCGGCTGATAGCGTAGTTGCCGTCGGTTTCTTGTTAGCCATTTTGCTCACTCTCTTGTTGTTGTAGCATGCCCATCTGGTCAGCCGCCTTGTCGATAAGACCCGGAGCTGCCTGTTGAGCCAGCGCAGCCATCTGTTGCTGCATCATTTTCTGTTGGAACTCTTCCTCTGAAAGAAGGAACGCACCTCGCTCGATACCGTGCCCTACGGTTAGCTGATCCAAGATAGCGTTCTCGTCCAGCCGCATGAGGACTTCAGGACGTACCTCTGCCAGAGCTGTGATGTCCGACAGGAACCCACGGAGACGGGTCAGGTCGTGCCCACGGCCAAGTGCTTCAAGACCTGTTACAATGACAGGCTCGATGTTCTTGACCTTAACGTCGTGCTGGTACATCAGGCGCTTAACAATGGGGAGCTGGAGTTCTACCGCAAGGTTGGAATAGAAACCACCTAGGGCGTCTTCAAGCTCACCAGCGACGAACCTGATTTCCTCAGCCGTCACACGCTCTGCATCACGCTGGACCGAGGTGTTCATTAGGAAGGCCATGCTCAGGCGTTCTTCAATGCGCCGGATTGCAGCGTCAGCGATCCGTAGATCAGCGAACTTCTCAAGCTGCAAAGCCACTACGTCATTAGCCTCACCTACAACGAACCCGCCGTTCTCTGTTTCGAGAAGGTCGTCGATGCGTGTGATGCCATTAGGGCTGACGAGGAACTTAACCTCAGCAGCCGCAGCGGCAGCTTCAACTACACTTTGGGATAAACCTTCGAGGGAGCGCAGGTCGCCTGCATATTCCTCAAGGTAGGACCGTCCGTAGTCTTCACCATCAACGCGAGTTGCGCGGAGGGCGATCCAAGGACTGGCATCCTTCGGGTAGGAGCCGTCAGTGCCGGGAATAACCTGGCCGTTAACTTCCTGCTGGACCTGCCAGCGGCTGTCAATCAGCTTAATGTGCGTGTAGAGGTCGATGTCCTCATCACTGTCTTCGATATTATCAAGCAGAAGACTTGCTTGTTCTGGGAGTGTACGTGCTGAGACCTTCTCGCATACCACAATTTCGTATGGGAGATCGTCGGCCCCTCGGGCTACGACGTACTGGCGGAGTGAAAACACTCTGGGATTACCCGTGTCGGGGTCCAAATACACCAGCATGTTGCCTGTAATTAGCAGATGTTTAAGGGTCTCAAAGATAGCAATGCGTAGGGTTGACGCCTCGGTGGCGCGTTGCATTGTCTTTTCTGCTTCGGCAAGTGCTAGGTCGATCTCTTCTGCGAGACCTTCCTGTTCGTCCAGTTCTTTCTTGACCGACGGTTCAATCGTCAGCCTAAAGAATGGAGCATTAGGGGGGAACAAAGCGAGCAGCAGCTTGGACGCAAGGTTGTTGACACCTCGTGCGCCCATGCCTTGATAGGCTGTCTCGAATGTTGTGTAGGCGTTGTCGCCTGTTTTAGGAAACAACGTCGGGATCGTCAGCTCAGATACTTCCTCAGCACGGAGCGCGTAAGGGCTGCGCTTCTCAGCAAGCTTCTTGTACCGGGAGGCGGCTGTAACGACTTCAAGGGTATGTTCCATCATTTACATGGGGACCTTCAAGCCGCTGCCTCCGGGAGACTGCAAGCCCACTTTGAGAGCATTGCGTCCTACCTTGCTGCGGTTTCGCAGGCGTCCCGGTGCCTCTTCTGTGTTAAGCCTAGGAGCTTGTGGTGGCTTAGGAGCAACCTGAGCGGGAGGTGGGGGTGCCACCTTTGGGGCTGACATAAAGCACATGGGAACATCCTGCGATATTGGTATCTGGTTAGTCGAGAACTGACCCTCGTTTCTGGGCCTTCTGTAAGTTCTCTATGAACTGGACCACCTCTCGGCGGCCTTGAGCTTGACCCAACTCGAGGAGCGATGATGCTCGCATTGGAGTTACGTCAGGGTATTTGCGTTGGAGATAGCGCACAAAAGCGGGTGATACGCTTGGCCAATCATCCATTTTAGGTAAGGGTTCGATCTTTCGTCTCCCTGTTAAGGTGGTTGAATTTGGAAAGCCTCATAATATCAGAGGGTTGTATCCGTGGGCACTTCCAGGTTCCCGGCTTCAAACTCGTTAAGAAAGCAAACAAGCTGCCCAAGGTCCTCAAGACGTACAAGAATAGGGTTCATGTCATTGATTTCCCGATAGAAGGCAACAGCCACGCTTGAGGCGTTGGCAGCGCCGCAGCTCACCTGCACGTTGACAGTAGAAACTCCGATGCCCGACTCCTCAAGCCAGTACATGTCCCGCCCAGTCATAGCTCCGTCTGGCCGCGTAGCATGTTGATACGCATATCGGCGTATCGCTTGACCTTCTCAAGGTCGGTTACCTCACTGTCAATTTCGTCCATTCCCTCATACATCTTACTACCAGCGCGAGACGCATACTTGATGATGTTCCCCCGCCAGAACTCCATCTTGTTACGCATAACAAACGTGACGGGTTCGATTAGGTATTGGGTGTAATGAGGCGGGTGATTGATAAGAGCTTCTTTGTCAGTCTCTACTTTGGTGGGGTCCATAAAATCGGCTCCTTCTTATTGAAGTCATAGTCGGCGTGACGGAGAATACGGGCACATCGGGCCTGAGTGAGGGCATGGTCTTCGGTGAGACCTTTGCCCACATAGGTTTCTACCACGGCTTCCCACATATCGACGGGGTCAGTCAGGCCATCGAGGATATCGGTAGCTTTCACTGGGCCGATCCGAGGACAGCCTTTGTAGTTGTCAACCTGATCCCCGGTCAGGGTCTGGAACATATGGAACCAGTTAGCCCGTTCGTCGTCAATTTTCTGAGGCCCCTTCTCAGGGTTGTTGGGGTTGTACCAAGTGCAGGGGACTGTCTCCATGTCCTTGTCAATGGACACCACGATCTTCTTACCGGGAACCAACGTAGGATGCGTAGCAAGAATACCCATGACATCATCCCCTTCAAGGGTAGGACGTTCATAGATGCGGTAGCGGCTATCCTTTACCAACTCTCGGGCAGCCGCCCATCCAGAAGGCTTCGCGCTCCCTTTCCGGTTCTCTTTGTAGGTACTCAAGATCTTCTTGCGGAAGTTCTTTTTAGGATCAGACAGGGCCACGATAACCCCTGTTGCTTTGAGCTTCACAACCAGGTTATTGATAGCGCCTCGGATTATCCGCATGATCCGGTCAGGGTCAGAGTAAACGGTACTAGCGCCATTCTGCCAGTCGTACTTCTCTTCCTCCGCAGCCGACGCTTGGAACAGGACAATGTCTCCATCGATCAGCAGGGTCAACTCACGCATCGTACTTATCCAAGGGGAGAGAAGGCTGTGCTGAAGAGACATCCCGAGACTGAGTGTGATAAAGGATGCTCTGCCCAAAGAGAGTCCTCACGAGGTCTTGAGCTTCTTCATGGGACGGGAGGTTTTTCGCAAACACAATACCCAAGGCGGGGGTAAAGAAGGTCAACCGCAAACCTTCCTCGCCCTCTTGACCAGACGTGATCGTGTATTCAGTAACGTCGTCACGTTTGACGGCGGCTTTCCCGACACAGGACTCAAGCCACGGGTTATTCGATAGTGTTTCTTGAGTAGTACTCATTAAACCACTCCTCCAAAGTTGAGAGTTGATAAAGGGGACGTGTCTTGCCCCGATATTCGTAGGTGCCATGGAGCTGACCGCGTAGATTAGCTTCGGCTTTCTTGTAATCCGCATAAGGGATCGTCAGGTTTTTGATATCGACCAGAAAGGAATACAGGCTGGTCCATAGATACTCTGACTGTGGCATTAGTGTGTCTCCGCCCAGTTAATACCTACGTTGTAATCGCCCGTCAGGGGACAGCGGAGGCCCAAGGACCGCCCTGCCTTTTCGATAGAAGAGACGCCAGCCGTGCCGATGTCCTCAGCAAACCCGGCATCACACTCGATCTGCCATTCGTCATGTACGTTGGCTACGAACTCGTAGTCATTGTCACCGATATGATGGCGCAGGGTTTCATCCAGATGGACAAGGGCCTGCTTCATAACAACGGCACCCGCTCCTTGGAGCAGCGTGTTGAGGGCTGCATGCTGTGAGCGGACGGGGATGATGCGCTTATCCAAGCCGATCAAGGAGTCCTTCTTCTTGGCTGCCGCCTGCACGTCGTTGATCAAGTAACTGAGTGCGGGGAGCGACTTAAGGAAACGATGACGCAACGCGCCGCCAACCTTAGCCTGCTCGGAAGAGCTTTCATCAGGAGCCACAATCGACCCCAGCTTCGGGACGCCTGCTCCATACAGGAACGCGTAGATGAACGTCTTGGCTTGGTCACGGGTCTCAAGCCCAGCCGCCGCTTGGTTGGCTGAGTGTACGTCCCCCTCAGCTACGACCTGTGCGTACTCACCGTTGTCATATGCGCCCATGTAATGAGCCAGCATACGCAGCTCCAAGCCAGAGGCGTCGATGCCTACCAGCTTCATGTCCTCAGGAACTGTCATAAGAGATCGGAATCTCTCACCGTAAGGCGACCGGTTCCCGGGTATCTGCGCCAGGTTAGGCTTGGAGTGGGTCATACGACCTGTCACTGCGCCGTTGGTGTTGACGTAACCATGGATGCGGCCATCCTCTGGTGAGACTGAGTGCATCAACGCCTGCTTACCTTCAGCAAGCTGTCCGCACCTCTTCTGTAGCAGTAGGTACTCACCAATCATCTTGGCTTCAGGGTAGTCCAGAGTAGACAGGATGCTTTCATCCATCTTGGGACGACCATCAGGCGTGAACTCAGTCGGCTTCCAGCCGTACTCAGTCTTGAACCTGTTGGCAATATGCTGGAGAGAAGAAGGGTTGAACTCAATGACCTTAACCTTGGTCACCGTCTCCCCCTTCGTGTAGCCCAGCTTCTTGTTGTTCACCTTGGGAGTGAACTCCCCGCCACTCTCATACCAAGTACCGAAGCGGTCGATTAGCTGAGTACGCAGCTCTTCCCGGCGAGCAACAAGATCACCGTACAGGCTCTGAGCAGACTGCATGTCAAACAGGAAGCCATGCTCGCTCTGGCGGTGGACAATCTTGAAGGTCTCATGCTCAAGGTGAACAGCAGTAGGAGCTGTCTCGAGGAGGTCTTCAAGCTTCTGGTACAACGCGACGTTGACCATCACGTCCTGCACGCAGTAGTCCAGCATGTCCTGTGACAGGTGTTCCCAGCCTCCGTCGTAGTCGTCCTTGTGGTTCTTGAGGCGCAGGCCCCAAGCCCTCAATGAGTGGGAACCAATGTCCCTGCCAGTGATGGGATAGTCAGCCACAGTAGCTCGCTTGGCAAAGTCCAAGCCCCGGAGGTGCGGGTACTTGAGGCGTGAAAGAACAAGGGTGTCGAGAACTTCGCCCGTCGCACCGTCCCACTCAGGGTACACCTTGGAGAGGGCTGGGAGATCAAAGCCTAGGATGTTATGGCCGATCACAGTGTCGGCTTCCGAGAGCATTGCTAGGCCCTCGTCAATTGTCCCATCGACACCATCAAGCGAGGCGTCAGCAGAGAAACTGTAGGCACGTTCATCGTCCAGGTCATAGACCACTATGCAATGGACACGGTCGGTTACGTCGAGAAAACCATTGGTCTCGATATCGAAAACAAGACGGGACATGCCGCGCCTCCTCTCTGTGTGTTAATGTGTGATGGAACTAAAAGTCTGCCGAAGCAGCCACTCGGGTGTGGTCTTGGAACCCCTCCGTATCGGGCAGACTCTCGATCTCATGGAGCATACCGGTGGAGTGATCGTACTGGAGATACGTAAGCGAACCTGTGCCTCTCCCGGTGTACCTCTCCTTTAGGATACGCATGGTCGTGATGTTCTTGAGCTGCTCATCGTTAGACTGTTGGTCTCGCTCAAGGCCAATCATCACGTGGGACCAGAAGCCAATGCTCCGGCTGCCCTTGAACTGACGAATAGTAACCCGTCCCCCTTCTTCGTGGGACTTGCCCTTGTCAGGGGTGGTCAGGTGGGAGATCATGCAGATCGTAATCTCAAGCTCCTGAGCCAGTGTTGCCACTTCCTTCATCAGGGTCTCGAGAGATTCCTTCTCGTTCTCCGGGTCAGCCATAGCGGTCAGGTGGTCAATGAAGAAATCAAGGACACCCTCGGCTAGGTACAGGTAACGGATGTGCCCTTCGATCACAGACCAGTCCGTCTCACCGAAGTGGTTGTAGAAAGTCAGGCGGTCCTTCTTCTCAAGGTCATCCATCACCTTGGTGTATTCGTCCTGAGACCACTCCCCTTCCTCGAGGGGAACATGGAACGGACGGCCCGCAGTCTTACCTGCGATGCGTCGGACTGTCTCTTTGGGCATCTGCTCCAGGTAGAATACAGCAGCGGGGAGACCCAAGCCTCCCTGCTCCTTGTCGGCGATGGTGTGGGCTATGATCTGCGTGAACACATCGGACTTCCCGATACCTGTACCGGCACCAAGCGTGATCACCTGACCACGGTGTCGGCCATAGGTAGCCTTTGTAAGTCCTTCCCACGGCCACGGCAGGCCCATCTCCAAGGGAGCTAAGGCATCCTCTTTGATATCAGAGACGCGGACCAGACCATCAGGCCGATAGGGAGTTGCTTCCCACACGGCGGAGGTGATGGCTTTGGTCTGCCCTTGGACAAGACATTCCGAGGCATCCTTGAGGGGGAGCGTGGCAATCTTCGCCTTACCCGGACTGAGTAAGAGGGCGCATTCAACTGCTGCCTCTTGCCCCGGCTCATCCATGTCAAACATGAACACGACCTCGTCGTACCCCTCAAGGAATGCGATGTTATTCTTTACAGTCTTAACCGCTGAACCAGTGCCATGCGGTATGCTAACGACAGGCCATGAGTTACCCAAGACTTGGTCCACAGCCATGGCATCAAGCTGACCCTCAGTCACTACGATCCGGCGACCGCTCCCACTGCAATGCTTCTGGCCAAAGAAGGGGAGGTTTGAAGTGTCGCCTACGATCTTGAACTTCTTGTGAGGATAGCGCAGGTGCTGAGCGACAAGCCGTCCATCGACATAGTATGGTGATACATGGCAGGTCTTGTCGGCCTTGTCCTTACCCATAGCATACCCGAAGCGTTCACAAGTTTTCTTCGTGATCTTCCGGGAAGGAATGGGGAGTATCTCGAGGTCGGTCAGCATGGCTGTTTCCTTCGGTGGTGTCGAGGGCATGGGTCGTGATTGACCCTCCCCCTTCTCGTGATGCTTACACCCGAAGCAATACCCGGAACCATCCGAGTATCGCGCCAGGTTATCCTTACTCCCACAGGCGGGGCAAGGCTCATGCTGTATGAACGTACTGTCGTCAGCCATGGTGGCTCTACTTATTCAAGCGATAGCGGGAGTAGCGGACCCCGTTGGGATCGGTATGCATCTCAGTGTTGATGTAGTGACCAGCCTTACGCAGCTCGCGGATAACCACAGGGAGGTGGTCAATCTGGTAGTGCATGCTGGCCTCGCGCTTGGAGATAGGGCCATGCTTCATCAAGTGACTAAGCACTTTCGTTGTCTGTGTCATTGTTTGTGTCCTTTCCTTGAGATAACCACGCGCCAACGTCGAAGGTGGGGCATGACTTATTACTGGTTAGATCGCGGTGACCTACGATATCCTCAATGGGATGCTCGTCCTTGAGACGCTCGATCAGCTCTTTCAGGGACTTGTACTGAGCCTCGGTGAAGTTCCTCTCGTCGTTACCATCCGCACCCTTGCCGCCGATCAGGCATATGCCCAAGCTGTGCCGGTTGTAGCCGTAAGCATGAGCGCCTTGCTGATGCACTGGGCGACCGTTCTCGACTGTACCATCGCGCTTGATCACGTAGTGGTAGCCGATGTCCAGCCATCCGTTAGCCCGGTGCCAGCGTCTGATCGTACTGGTGCCAATGTCCATCTCAGGCGGTGTCCACGAGCAGTGAATAACCAGCATGTTAATCTTGCGGGAGTTACTCATGGTAACCACGCCAGCTTCTGGACGTAGGCTTTGGAGGCGCGTGTAGTCTCGCTGTCCTCTGTTAACCATTCATCAGGAATATCCTTGTGAGCATACTTGAAGCCATGCTTCTCACTCCAAAGACCATAGGAAGTCTTACTCGCCTTGTTGAGTAGTTGACGCGAGTTAGCGAAGACGAACCTCAAGTCGATTTGCGGATGCTCTTCACGCAGCCTCAAGTGCTTGGTTCTGTCGGCGGATTGGAACCACCCCTTAACCTCGATCACGATACCGTTGGGAAGAACGAAGTCAGGCCGGAAGCGGGTGTGCCGGTGGATAAGATACTTAACCGTGCCGGGTTCATAGGCAAAGGCCATCTTTCGGGCCTCAAGAGACGACGCAATGCGTTCCTCGAAGCCCGACCGATAACCTAGCGATGTCATCACAGTCTTGTTCTTAGACGGCATCTTAGAAGTCCGGGTCCATAGTGGAACCGCTTTCCTCAGAGCGGTCTGCGAACCCTGAGCTGTTGCCAGCAGGCTCTTCGGGGGCCACGTAGCCACCCTCAACAACACCGAAGGCACTGGAGCTGCTTCCAAACTCAACCAGCTCGACGATCTGTACAGCCTTGAGGCGGAAGCTTACGCCAGCACCCTTGACGGTCTTACTGGTGCCGTACCAAGGGTAAGGCTGATACGCCACAGCTACCTTGGAACCACCGCCTACTCTCGGGCGGTCGCCTTCGATAACTTTACCGGCAGCATCGACCAGGTCGGGCGTATTATCCCAAGTCTCACCGGTCTTCTTGTTCCGGCCTTCCGCTTTAACCTTGAAGGTGACAAGCCAGTCGCCGGTCAGCTCTTCGTCTTCGTCCTCTTCGGGTCGGATAGGGGAGCCATCAAAGTCAACCTGCTTGCCCTTCTCATTCCACATGTCACGGGCGGCTGGCATCAGCGAGTCGTGAACCTTGATAAACTCCTGAGCTTCTTCCTCAGTAAGACGGAAGGTAACCTTGTAGTCACCGTACTCAGGGTCTTCCCGGTGCAGGTGAGGGTACACGGCGGTATGTACGCCGGTCGTATGGATTGGATATTTAGCCATTAGTAGTCTCCGTGTTGGTAATCAGTAGTTTCCCAGCCCCGTTGTTCCATCTCCGCGAGAAGGTCCAGAGGAAGGGGCAAGCCTGCTCGACGCCATTCGCTGGCCGACAGGCTAAGTTGAGCATTGGTCAGCGTCTGGTAATCGACAGGGGGATAGAGTTCGGTGTGATCCACAGTTCTCATTTGAGTTCTCCATGCACGTAATCACGGAGCGCCCACGCTTCGGGGCTGTCCGCATTCCACGCGCTGTTAAGAAGGTTGTTGGTCTTGGCAACGGTCTCGGAAATCGGTAGTCCGAGAGCGTCCATGGTTACCACCGCAGCAGCAACTAAGGCATGAACCTGCGTCTCTGCTGGCAAATGCTGGACCGAAGACACGACTGTCATAGCCGCACCCGCTGCCTCAGCAACGCCGTGGTTGTTAAAGTTATCAGGGTTGAAGGGCATAGGGCCTCTCTTTCAGTCTCTCTTATGGTGGTGGTTTCTGATAGCGTCTCTCTTAGGGTGGTGGTTTCTGGGTGCGGCATCGCGCCGCTGTTAGGCAAAGAAGAAGGACGAGTCCTGCACCAAGCTCAGATCTAGGTTACCTGGTTCAGGGAGTTCTTCCAGTTCAGTCTGGTTGTAGTCATCGAGCTGGCTGTAGATGTTCTCCCGGAAGGTCTCGAGGACCGGCTGAGAGTACATCTCGACAAAAGTCATACGCAGTACGGTGTTGAGCATGGGGACGTCGGCTGCGTGGCAACCATAGCTGTCATGGACAACGTGAATGCTCACCTCGCCCTCGATGTTAGCGTCCATCAGGTTCACCGTCTTCATCAGGTGAGCAGCGTCCATGCTGTGCACCCAGTTAGGGGCGATCCCGTTCTGCATACGCTTGAGATCCACCTTGTCAGTGTCCTCGGCCAGCGTCAGGCGGATCATGCTGCCTGCCAGAGCTGTATCGACTCGACGTTTGTGAATGCTCCGATAGTCCTGCATAACAGGAAGACCAACCGGCGTGATCCAGTGGACAGGGAGTCCTTCGCTAGCAACCAGCGATGCAGCACCCATGAACCAGTCCATCAACTCACGGGCCTTGATCACGGTGTCACCCGTCGCCTGCCAGAGGATCTCTCCCAGGTAACCCGCAGCTTTCCAGCCTTCATCACCGAAGGGGTAGTCATCCTCTCGCTGCCAGTCATTGATGGTGTCCTCGATGATCTGCTGACGGAAGCCAAACTTGGTGGCACCGTAGGCCAGCGTCATCACCGGACGCTTGCACACCTTGCGGGTGATGTTTCCCTGCCAGCCCTTGGCGTACTCATGGCCAGCCGCAGCGTCACGGTCAACGATGGCGTTCACCTTGTCAGCTACGATACGGTAGATATCCGAGGGCACATCCGAAGGGATCATGTTAACCGCAGCACCACCTACTTCATCGCGAAGAGCGGCGCTGAGGTTCTGCAGGCCGTTGCATGAGCCATCCAGAGCCACCGGAAGATGACTGTAGAACTCCTCATCTGCGTCACAAGCAGCACAGAAAGCTGCCCACTCATAGCAGAATGCGAGGAACAACCATGCACCCTTACCACCGTCGGCTTCAGTCCACCAGCGGTTAGCATAAGGATCGTTGGCACACTCGATGATCTGGGCCTCGTGATCTAGGACCCACTGGATCCGGTCTTCAAGCGAGACCTTGTCATAGCCAAACACGTTGGCTCCATGAACAGCCAGCCATGCGCCGCCGTCTTCTCCTAGGGGTTTGCCTTCAGAGAACTCGAGGAGACCCTTGGCCAGTCCATTCCCCTGTGGGTTGAGGAACAAGGGTACTGCATACACGCGACCCCGGAAGTCCATCTGATGAGGGAACCAGATTGCCTCACGATCAGCAAACATATGGGCAACCTGAAGGGTGCGTGTTGTGCTGAGGCGCTTGGACATGATCCGGCGGTTCTCATTGTGGATTGATGCGGCATCCTTACGCCACGCCTTACGAGCTGTCTCGTTGGTCTCGATGTCAGACGGCTTAGGGGGTAGCTCAATGTGATCATGGGGAGGCAGCTCGCCTACCTCAGCGTTGGCTTCGTACATAGCCTGAGCCACCTCGAGAACCTTGGTATTCACACGCCACGCAGTCTCCTGCACCGTGTTGAGAGCTTGGTAAACCTCAGGCATATCATAGTTGGCCAAGTCAGACAGGTAGTTGCGGTTGTACACCTTGATCATAGGCACTCGAGACGCGCCGGTCTCCCAGTAGCCACCATCATAAGGCTTGGTCCAAGGCTTGGGCGGAATGATCGTCGGCAGGTAAACCGGGGACAACATCATGGCCCGGTCGTGAGCCTTCTCGAGCAGCTCAATGCCAGCGTCAGTCAGCTTGCAGTACACCTCCTCCTTCGAGGTGCCTACGTTAGCACGACCAACCGTCACGAATCCCGTTGAGGCAATCAGCAGGTCGATCATCTTGGTACCGACCCGCATCTTCTCAGGCTGGGTCCATGAGCGCCAGGTTACTTCGGTCCTGTTCATAACTGTCAGCAAGGCAGCTCGCTTGTGCTTTTGATTGCTCGTCCGGCGGTCCAGTTGGTACTTCTGGTGACGGTAAAGCTTGCCTTCTTCCTTCTTGAAGTGGCTGAAGCGTCGCTCGTCCTCGATGTTCGCACCAATGGCGATGGCTAGCCGCTGCATGTTGAAGCGTTGGCCCCCATCAAGGATGGTCTTGAGTGCAATGAAGCAGACAACGTCAGGGGTGCTGCCCATCATAACCTTGGCGGCTTGGTTGTTACGACCGGCCTTGCCTGTCTTGACCTCGTCCAGCCATCTCTCGGTGGCCGCAACGAATGGCTCCAAGAGTGACCGGATGACAGCTTGTGCGCCTTCCGTCGTACTCAGTCGGCCCTTCTCGGTGGCCTTGTGGAGTTTGCTCTCTGCAATCTCTCTGCCCCAGCCCCTCATGTGAGCTTCAAGGTCAAGTTGTTCGTTCAGTTCGCTCTCGGTGATGACTCTCTGCATCCTGTATCTCCTAATGCCCATCCTCGGGTCTCTCTTAAGGTGGTGGTGTTTAATCTTGGTCAGCCTTAGGCGCTCTCCCTTTGCGGGTGTAACTGCCCCGGCCTTTCTTCTTTCGTTCCACTCGTTTGCGGAACTGAGCGGAGCGCAGCGACATCGCGTAGTAGTTCCGGCGGTCCTTCTTCTTGTGCATTCTGTTTCTCCAAAGCAGACAGGCCAGCGCTAAGTGTATCAGGCACGAGGTGAGCGTAGCGCATGGTCATCTTGATGTCGGTATGGCCCAGCCAATTCTGGACCAGAACTATGTTGCCAGTAGCCTGAAGCAGGCGGGTGGCGCAGTCATGGCGGCAGGCATACGAGACAAAGTCCGGGTCGTCCATTAGCCCCAGCTCCTCCCGGATAGCGTTCCACTTCTTGGTGCGGGCGGCGGTGTTGCTGAATGCGAAGGGCCGCTCGTTGAGGGTCTGCCTAGTGAAGGCTGCAAGTGCACGCTGGGTCAGCGGTACTGTCCGGGGCCGGTCTGTCTTGGTCTTCCAGATACGGACTGACCCTGATTCCAGGTTAATATCCCTAGTCTCGATTTGGTCCAGCTCGGATGGACGCATCCCCGTATCAAGCAGGATGGTGAAATAGTCAGACCACTTCTGATCTCCCCGGGTTGACCAGTAGGACACGATCAGAGACCGCTCTTCTGGTGTGAAGTAGCGGACCCGGTGTGCTGTCTCCTTCAGGTAGGAAATCTTGGGCTTGATGTCCAGCGTCCCCCGGTCTACTGCATGGGACAGAACCTTGTTGATACTGGTAAGCCGTCGGTTGATCGTGCTTGAGGTGTGACCTTTGGCCCTCCATGTCGAGACCAGTGCATCGATCTGCTCGACACCAACGTCCTTGAGTGGAGTGGCAGGGCCTAGTGCGTCCTGAATGATCGACGCGTTGCTGCGTGCCACGGTCTCGCTGCGGGTGCCATCCCAGAACCGCTCGAAGGTCTTGTGATAGGCTTCTGCTAGTGTCTCCTCGTCAGCAGTAGCTGTCATCGGGGATGGGTCCCGTCCTTCAGCCAGTGCTGCCCTGATCTGCCACTCCCGGGCCTGAGCCTCGATCTTCGAGCCGGTAAATTGCTCACGATAGCGTGTCTTGCGGCCTTCACGGGTGACGGAAACGTCGATCTGATACCCGCTCCCTCGGTGTCGTATTGTCATGGTTTTCTCCTATTCAAGGTTGCTGGCTACCCATAGCAGCCCGACGTACAACGACAGGTAAATCACAAGCGTCAACACGCCCTCGAGAAAGGTCATAAGGTCAAACATTAGCGGTCTCCTTTGGTGGTATTATTGGATTCAAACACGGCCTTCGCCCAGCCTCGAGGCGTGGCGCTGCGTATGTTCTTGGTCTTGAGGGATTTGCCCCCAAGCTTTTTCCAAGCGGTGTTGCTCTTGGTGATGCGACCGTCCTTACGTACGGATTGCTCACAGATCGGATCAACGGGCCGCTTGGGTGGTACGACAAACCCGCCACCGTGCCAGATGCAGGTCAGCTTGGTGTATGCATCCTGTGCCGGGATGTAGTCAGGCCATAGCGGGTGCGGTTCATCTGGTTCCAGGTAATCTCCATAGTCGCATGGATCAAACGTGAAGTCAGGCTTCCGCCAAAGCGTTGAGACCCTGCCTCGAGGGTTCTCGAGATACCACGGGCAACCGATGGTCTCCGCAATCTCGACGCCCCACAACACGAGGTCCATAGCCTTCTTCTGAAAGTCAGGATCCCGGGCAGCTTTGGCGTGCCAATGGCGGGCACCAGACGACGCTAGGTCAGTACAAGGCGGGAACATGGAGACAAAGTCAGCGCGGACAGTCTTCGCCCATGCTCGGTCGCCCTTGTCGGTGGCATCCCAGCCCACGAACCGCATGTTGCCCTCCACACGCTCTGGCTGGTGCTGGATGTCACAATTCAAGACGGTGTACCCTGCGTCAGCCCATGGCTGGCCTGCTGTCCCCGTGTAGTCGAACAGGGAAAGCACCTTCGGCGAGATCTTGGACATGTTAGTCCTCCTGATAATGCATGAAGAAGTCGTCCGGTAACACGCCGGTCATCTCGGACAGCCAGTCGGCGTATCGCCATGCAGCCTCCGCGTCGTCAAAATCTTCATCGACGTGCAGCAGGTAATAAGGCGACGTAACGGCAGCGGCCCAGACAGTAACTGAGCCATTCTCGTTCCGGCATAGGTTGATCTCATTGATGATAGTGTTGGTCATTATGCGTCCCCCTGCTCGACCATAACACCATCGTGATAGGTGGCCACGAACTCTGCCCCTTCGATGGTGTCGAACACGTGTGCAGGCATGCATCCCATGCCCCGCCATGTGCGGAAAACAACGTAGGCTTGGCCTTCGTTAAGCGATAAGCGAGCGGCGCGATCTAGTGCGGACATTATGCGTCTCCTTCCAGGTAATATTGGTTGGCTATGCGTACGGCTTGGGTGTAAAAGTTCCAGCGCCGACGGGTTGAGGGTGCGAGTGCATCGATAGGCATTTTCAAGATGGTGCCGTATTGGTCGAGGACCTCTCGCGGCGTCATGCTGTAGCGTGGGCCATCCTTCGGGACGAATTGGACACGCCCCGATTCGATGAAAATATTGACGGATTCGATTGTCATTGAAGACTCCTATGGTTGGTTGATTGGTTATTGGTTGCGGGCGTTGAAGGCGTTGACCTTGCTCGCCGCGCCATGGGCGATTATGGCGATGTTCTTGGCCATCTTGGCCGATCCAGCACACAACATGCAATCAGCACATTGGGTGCGTTGTCCAGCCTCTTCACTGGCCGGGCAGGCAATCTCGCTTTGGGTCATGCCTTCGGATTCACTACGGACCCTGAAGGTACGCCACCCTTGCGCTGTGGCCAGCTTGTGCTGGTCTGCAGTGTCACATGACGCCATGCAATAGGTCTGATAGGCCGACACGTTGGCCATTGAGGTCTGCCATTGGTGAGTGTACCCCGTCCAATCCTTAGCGGCCACGGTGATAGCTTGCCAGATGTTCACCGGGACGGCCATAGGGTCGCCATAGGCACCCAAGCGAACCTTACGGCCTGCGAATGGTTCGGCCAGTTCGTTTCCGGTGATGGCTTTGGGATATTTCCCAGCCTTCCATGTCTTCCATACGTTCAGTGGCGCTTGGAATACTGTTACGTAACAGGAACGACCAACATTCTTACCATCGACGATCGTGCCACGATGTGGACAATTACCGCAAATCGAGCTATCAGCGCCAGTGTTGACGGCATCGGTCGGCTTGATGTCTTGCCGAAGAATCCATGTCTGGATAATGTCGCCCGTCTTGGTATTGCTGGACGATTGGCGCATGCCAGTGGCGATTACTACGATAGGCGCACCGTCAAGCATGCTTGGGCCTTCATACAGCACGAGTCCGTTAGATTTGGGATTGCTCATTGGTAGTCTCCGAATTCTGCTTCTAGTTCTGCCATCATGATGCGAATCTCTTCATCATTGTCATCAAGCCGGGTGAAATCGTCCTCTGAGACGCGATCTCGCTGGGCTGGTGTCATGTAGATCTGAGCCATAGCCAGATCGTAGATATCACCGTTATCGTAGCGCGGCAAGGCGTCAAACTCTGCGTCGGTCAACTTGCCTTCGCGGTCTGGGTACAAGATAGCGTCGAGCGTTTCCTGCATACTTTGAGGGAATGCAGGCCCACTCTTTTCATGAGCAAAGCGCATTTTCAGGGTCATGGTTGTTCTCCATTGGTTGGTTGCGCGACTTGTCGTCGCTTGGTTGGTTGGTCATGCTTAATGGCATGTAGTGACCAGCACCCGGTGATCTGATGCTGGCCAGAAGATGCCATCATGCGTTGCGGTTGATCTCGATGCTACCAGCATAGTAGTGGACGCTCACACTGTCCAGATCACCATACAGCTTCTCGATCTGTTTACCGACGATGTCGATGATTGGGCTGGAGTCCTTGCCGGACACCTTGTAGGCCCGGAGACCTTGCGCCTTGTAGTAGCCGATGTCGGCTGTGGCGATCAGCTCAAGCGTGATGGTGCCGGTGTTGGCGTCGATATGGCGGACGTAGTGACGGCCACGAGAGAAGCCGGAATTGATAAGGTTCTGTCCTTCGATCCATACTCGCTGGTTCGGCTTGCCTCGGTTTGGGCCTACTTTGGTGGTGGTCTCTGCGTGGTGGTTAGTGTCTGGTGTAATGTAAGTACTCATTGGTGGTCTCCATTGGTTGGTTGCGCGACTTGTCGTCGCTTGGTTGGTTGGTAAGACAGAGACCACGACATGTTCGTCATGAGCTCTGCACTACCAACTGGGTAGTTAGTCCGAGGTTCGCCCGGTCTGATAGCGGCTAGCCTATCGTAACCCACGTCCGAGCCGGTGCCGTTCTGCCAGACCTTGCGCGGCTTGCTATCACTTCGCTGAGGTCTCGGGTGGTCTTTGGTGCCCGTGGTGGTTCGCCTTTTATGCCGTGGCCGTGAACCCTTGGCCGTGATCGAGTATCGATTCGATGGACTGAATGTAGGGCGGCTCTCATAGGAGGTCAATCTTTTTTTTTCGACGACGTGCATTTTTTTGGTGAGGTGCCACTGGATGAGTAGCGCAAAAAACAGTTAACGCGTTGATTTCCTGCGGTTTTTTCATGAGAGAAACCTGGTTTCAGGCTTGTCGATTTGCGTCGATTTGTGCCGCTAGATGGCCGCTAGATGGCCTACAGAGGGCCTATGGTGTGCTGATGGTGTGAGCACCTATGAGGCGCGGCTGATGCGCCACTGACGGCCTATGGACGGCCTATGGACGGCCTATGGACGGCCTACGGATCACCTATGGCGTGCTGATGGTGTGCTGGTGGCCTATGGTGTGCTGATGGTGTGCTCAGGGTCACAGCTACAGATGAAGGCAAAAATGACAGATGATAGCAAATACGAATAAGCACATAAAGATATCCTTATGCTTACCCTTCGCCACCATCTGGTGCCATATGTCATATCACATGTTATTCCGGCCCCGGATTCCTGCCACTTTCAGCCGCTCTGTGACCCACAAAGTGACCCTCCCCCCTGCCTTGCCTTCAGATAGCGACGGGGGGAAATGCATGCCGCATAACCATCGTTAGGGACCTCAGATTTTTCCGGCAAAACCTACAGCCCACCCCCAGTCACTCCCAATGCCAGCCCAAGGGGAACCATAGACTGTGCCAACTAGGAATAACCAGGGGGGGGACAATAGGAAAACTCAAAGTGAGCAGCTAGTCTTCCTACGTCTCGAGAGCAGCGACGAGTCGCCAATGGACTACTTAAGGTAGTGCCATGAGAAGACTGAGGCTTACTAAAGGTCGTGCCTATGCTTACTGTAGGTTGTACTCAAGGAGGGCTACTCGCCTCCTTAGTCTAACCGACTGCCACCAAGCTCCTCACGAGCCTTATCATCTGCTGTGATGACGTAGCGTTTGTACACATAGATACCTCCGATGCCGATGGAACCCAGCACTACTGCACCTAGGGCTACCCATCCGATCAATACGAATGCGTCCATAGTCTCTCTCCTACTCTGATTACTGATTCAAGCTCTCGACTAAGAGCCAACTGTTGTCTACCTAAGGCTAACCTAAGGCTACCTAACACCCCCTACTAGGGAATGGACTAGCGGTCGCTAACACTTCAAGCACCAGCCTCAGCCACTCTTTAAGATCTCTTTAAGACACTAGTGTCCTTAGAGTTTCCATAGAGTCTCTTTAAGAGTATCTTTAAGTAATATCGACCATAAGTAATCTATTATTAGATCTTTAAGATAGCTTTAAGATAGCTTTAAGATATCTTTAAGTCTCTCCTATGGCCCTCTCTTAAAGTGGTGGTTTCTGATTTGGTGTTGTGTTTCAATACCTTAGTTGGGGGGATCGGTCACCCCCCTCCTAGGTAGGCTTAAAGTCACCTTAAGTAGCTGGTTTTGTTGTGTTCCCGCCTACGAGACCCCCAGAACTTAACGTTCCTAGACCTATTACCACGAGCCAAAGGACCACCAACAATGTGCTTCTGAGCCTGCATGATCTCCTTCTTCCAGAGGGCATCACGCAATCCCTGAGCCTGCTCACGGTGATCTGTGGCCATGCTATTGACCCAGTAAGCCACAGCCCCTGCTACAGCGTCGATCCTGTCGTCGTGCCTCAGAGCGCCCTTCTCACGGGTCATACGGCTAAGCTGGTAGGCAAACGCATAGTGAGCTGCTTGCTCCGGTGGATAGCTACTGACGCTGTCAAAGTCACTCTTCAAGAGATGCGCCATGACCACCAGCCGGTGCTGGTTCATCACTGGCTCCAGGGTATCAATGATGCGTTCCTCTTTGCGAACGGTGTTGTGAACATCCTCGACACTCACGGCGTACCCTGATTCCCGTAGGATGGGCTTGAGGAGTTGACTGAACATCCCGCCGCCGAAGTTACTCTCACACTGGATCAGGTTCACCTCATTGGCCTTGGCGACCTCTGCAAGCTTGGCCAGCACGACCTCGTCATAGCCACCCTTCCAGCCACCCAAGGCGGTCAGGAAGAGCATCCCGTTGAGATTCTTGACAACGGCCCACGACGTTTCGTCCTCGCCCCGTCCTGAGGGATCCACGAACATCACGGAGCCGGTGGCCTTCTGCCAGTCATCAGTCGCTACGTTGAACGGGCGGTGGTAGTAGTCACCATTGAAGCCCAGCAGCGGGAGATCGTTGTAGCGCAGCGCCGGGTCGTTACCCCACGACAACTCCACAGGCAACCTCTTGCCGTCCCCTTCCAGCACCACAAGATCATTGAGCTTGAGTGGGTAGCGGTCAGCATCACTGAGGCGGGTATCCAGCATGAACTGCAGCGAGAAGCCACTGTTGCCATAAGACAACCGTCGCGCCTCAAGGTCCTCTGTGTTGAACCGCTTGGGGTCTGTGGGCAACCCTTGTTGCTTCTGATCGCCAGCCCGAAGAGCAACTGCAGGAGCCAGTCGGTCCCCGTAGTTCTTGAGCTGCTCGTTGTTAGGCACCAGCGCAGGCCATACCCGCACCTCATAGCCACGCTCAGGGAGGGTGTTGTACAGGCTCATCTCGGTCTGTGGTGTACCCAGGAAAGTAATACTGGCGTCCTCAGCTGGCGTTAAGATGGCCTCGAATTCCTTGACCATCTCCGCAAGACGGTCCCGCATGAGTGCTGTCATGGAGTTGTTGGCTACCTCGATGTCATCAGCGACGATGTGATCAGCACGGCTACCCGTAAGCTGACCTGTGATGCCCACTGACTTGACTGAGGGTGCATGCTTGGCCTTGGCAGGTGCCACGTCAAAGGCAACCTTGGACGACCTCTGTTCCTCTCGTGGGATCAGGTGGGTCAACAAAGGCATCTCATGGATCAGCCTGAGGGTAAACGTACTGAAGTCGTCAGCACGGACCTTACTCGCCGATACCACCTCAATGCTGAGGTTGGGGTTGTTCCATAGCAACCAGCAGACATACGCCGATGTGATCCACGACTTGCCTACACCACGGAAAGCTTCAATGACCCGCCGCTTTCCTTCTCCTTGCAAGAAGTCAGCGATCTCGTATTGAACCGGGGTCGGCTCAGGGAGTCCGAGGTGTCTCCAGCAGAGCGCGAGAAACACCTTGAAATCCTTCCGAGCGGCTAGGATTACATCTGAGGGGTTTGATGTGGTCATAAAATACCTCTATTTGGCCTGAGGATCGTCTGTAAGGTGGTGGAATCGACCTGTAATCAGGGTGGTACCCAAAATCAGCTTCCTGCCCTCACAGAGCAACTGAGAGCCATTTAGCGAATGTACTTAATTTTACCACATTTGTCGCATGACTCGAACAGGATGCCCTTACGGACCTTCCCATCGATCAGGACGGTGGTATCGCGAGCATACACTGCCCACTTATGGAGGCCAAAAGCGCACTTGAGCTTACTCAACATCAGACCCTCCGATCAACTTGGGCTGAAACACCCCGTCATGGAGGTCGATGCCTTCAACCAGGTTAGCTAGGCTGTCGTCAAACTCAGCCATACTGGTGATTCCGTTGTCTTTCAGGAAGCGAATCGCGTTGGCGTAGTCCGAAGGAGCGCAATCAGGGTCTTGAACGCGAGCCAAGAGGCCCTCAGAGACCGCTTTGTGTAGTAAATCTAGGTCCATAGTACAGCTCCTGTGTAAAGAATAAAGGTTAACACCAGCGATCCGACGCTCTTGAACAGGTCAATCCACGGGTAACTCGTAAGATGTTCGATGCCGCGTCTGTTTTTCACGCGATATCGCCACTCAGGCCACGTAATGCGGGCTGCAAGGGCGCTCAAGGCCCCTGCTGATGCGAGAAGAATAGCTGTCATCCGTTTCCTAGCCCCGTTTTTGCCCACCAGCCCCCAAAAGCTGCGGCGATGGAGGTGATTGTGGCGGCTATCCCGCCTAGTTTGATAACCCATTGCTGGTTCGTATGGGTGACTGCGACGCATGTCTTGATTTCGCTCATGGTATCCACAAGGTTATCAATCCTGTCGTGAAGCTCTGCGATGTCTGAGCGCGTTGCGAGGTTTGCATCTTGATTACTCATCGCGATACTCCATGTCAGACTTGTCGTGCATGATAGCTTTGCGCCATGGTTTGTAGCGATTCCGCTTCACCTCAATGACGGTCTTGTACCCTGGTTCGTGGGAGAAGACCCAAGGACCTTCCTCGTGACGCACGCCGTTGACGTACACCCATGAACCTTTAGGGACACCGCTCAGGACAAAGGAGGCACCGTTGTCGGTGTCGGTAACTCCAATGTCCATCTGGAGGAGAGGCATAGGCCCTAACTCGGGATCAATGTAGCCAGACGACAGGTGCTGGTCTTCCTCTTTCAGGGAGTACACCTTCAAGTTCTGAGCTATCGCCCCCACCATGAAGGCGGAGACGTTAGGCTCTTTGACTGAGGCTTTACCTACGATCTGGTTGCCTCGGTTTGGATCGTACTTAATGAGTCTGTACATAGCTTCCTATTTCTTCTGTTCGGTGATTTCCATCTGGCCACCGGTGATCTTGAAACTCTCGGGACCAACAATGTTGAAGTTCCCGTCGCCATCGTTAGCAACCATTTCGACAAACACTTCGACGTGCATATTCCCACCGGGTGATGGGAAGTTGAACACGAATGGGCAGTTGAAGTTCAGCGGAGTAGGATCGTTCTTAACGTCGAACTGTCCCTTCCCCCAGAAGCCCTCGATAGTGTCTCCCTCTTGCACACCGTCCACTTCGATCCACATGTTGAGCTTACACTGGGTGTCAGTATTGACGTACCCAAAGCCCTGCATGGCACCCTTGATCGTAATGTCAGCATTGGTGGCACCTGTAGTGCTTACTGTGGTGTCAAAGCCAGTGATCTCCTGATCGAGACCATTAGTCTTTGTCAGGGTTTGATCGGCAGTGAAGGATGTGTAGGTACTGATTGCTGTAGCGAAGTCCTGAATCTTAATCGTGGACACCGCCAGAGAATCGATCTTGGCATTCTTGATGGAGGCATCAGCAATGTGAGCTTCCTTGATAGCTGCGGAACCAATGTAGGTATCCACGTTGTCGCCATCAATAAAGAACCCAGACCCACGTAGCGTATTGAGGTGAGGCTCTGTGCCGTTCAACTCATGGATCAAGGGAGGACCGAAGGTGATATCATCGGCAGCATTAGCAGCACCAGAGGTTGTCAACGTGTAGGTGACAGTAATATCTCCGGTTGTACTGAACTTAAAGTCCTGCTCAGTGAAACCTGAGGTCAGAACCTCTCCCGTAGCCACATCGATCACGGTGCCCCGGATGGTTGTATCCGTATGGCCATTCTCGAAGATGTAACCGACAAGCATGTACCATGTGTCGTCAAGCATCGTGGTATCGAAGCCATCAATCCACCGAGGAGCCGCAGCAGGCGTGTCGCCGTCTGTCTCCAAGAGGTTGGTATTCGAGGTCAGGCCCCAGTCCAACGCTGAGTTAGCATCGGTACTAGCAGCTCGCTTAACGAACTGAATGAACCGGTAGGACTTTGAGCCGTCCAAGGTGATCTGCTTAGTGTAGCCACCAGTCTCGACACCATCCGCATCGAACTTCCAGAGCTTCTGGTAGGTCTCCTCGAATGGACCAAGGTCGGTGATGATGCTGTTCCGAGTACCACCCAGTGCAGTCCAGCTACCCTGAGTCCCCGTACTGCCGGGCGTCCAGTCAGTCGCAGGGTCCAGGTTACCAGTGAACTCGGAGAGAGGCGGGTTGAGTATCGAACCCCACTCTACACCTGAGCCTGCCACTAGGATCGGGTCGCCGTTGACGTCGTTGACTGTCAGTCCTAATTCACCCAGTTCGGCCATAGTGGTCGTACCACCGGCGTTCTTGATGGTGATCTTGTTGTTGATACCGTCAAGGATAAGGTTTGAATTACCAAGGTAAAGCTTCTCAGTGAAGGTCTCCTCGGCTGCAATCTTGTCAACCGTGATCGTCTGGGCACCGAGGCGTCCAACGTCAAGCGTACCTGCGTTGATCTTACCGGCATCAAGGTTAGCGATCTTGGCATTGGTAATGGATGCGTCCTTGATCATCGCATCGTCCATGTAGACCGTACCACCGTCCACTATGAAGGCAGCATATTGGCCCTGATTAGCGGGGTGGATGACCTTGAACTTGTCTGCAAGGATCGTGAACTCGGACGTTGGGTTGCCATCAATGATGTCTGAGGCCAACCCGAAGCCACTCACGTAGCCGTTGTTATCGACCGTCACGGTGTACTGAGCGGCCAGACCGTCAGTAGTTGAGGTCAACACGGTGATACTAGAGCTGTTCGTCCCGACCGTCGTAGTCAACGCTGTCAGGTCACGAGCTTCTGCGGTGATCTCGAACAGCATATGGATCTCACCCACGTTCAGGGCAACACGTCTTCCGACATAGTTCTCTGTTCCGTCGAGGTTAACGATGCGGGTTTTCACCTTAACCGTACCCGTAGGAATTGCAGCAGCGTCAATGAATGCAACCGCAGGTGAGCCTGATGTACCATTGACAGCAGCCCCCTGAGAGTAAGTCTCAGCGTCGGCACCATCAATCCATACAATCTCGATGGCAAGATCATCAGCACCAGCGTCAGACCAGACCTCAGCGGATGCGGAGAGCTTGTCGCCTGCCAGTAACCCATGGTCAGCCAGCAAGATCTCACCTGCGAACACCTTGTTGGCGTCTGCGGGTAGACCATTGACGGTCTGATTGCCTGCATTACTGTACAAATTGCTTCGATTTGAGTTGGTAACACGGGTCTCAAGGAGAGAAGTGGCCGCAGCATTGCTGGTAATACCACCTTCAGCCGTCGTTAAACGTGTATCTAGGGCCGTGATAGCTGTGGAATTGGCCGTAATGTCGCCCTCAGCCGTTGTTACCCGACCGTCAAGCGCTGTGATGGCCGACGCATTACCGGTAATATCACCCTCAGCAGTCGTTAGACGCGCATCGAGAGACGTGATTGATGTTGCATTGGCAGTAATATCACCCTCAGCCGTCGTAACACGCGCATCTAGGGCCGTGATAGCTGAGGCATTACCGGTAATATCACCTTCAGTCGTTGTTAGACGTGCGTCGAGGGACGTGATAGCCGTTGCATTGGTGGTAATATCACCCTCAGCCGTTGTAACACGAGCGTCTAGGGCCGTGATGGCCGTGGAATTAGCACTAACCCCGGTCGTCCCGTCGTTAACTGTAGCCTCAAGCGAGGTGATCTGGGAGGAATTGGTAGTAATACTACCTTCAGCCGCTGTTACTCGAGTGTCTAGCCCGGAGATAGCACTGGCATTTGCTCCGCCTACACCCTCAGCCGTTGAAAGTCTGGTATCCAAGTCGGTGATGTCGGTGTCAAGGAGAGCGTCCGCATCGATCCGGTTCAGGACTTCCTGAGCAATATCCGTGGCGTTGGTATTGGCCAGCGTCTGGACGTTCTGGAGGACCACGCTTGAAGTGATCGCTTGGTTCACCATGGCTTGGACCTCAGCCTCTGTGAGACCTGCTCCAAGAACTGTGCCACTGCCGGGTTGTCCAGTAACGCTGTCCACAATCTCTTGCAAGATGTAGAACGCCTGCAAGCTATCCGTATCGAGGTTGCTTTCAGTCAGCGTTGAGCCGTTCTGATAGTCCACCATCCGGGTGTTCCGGGGCGTACTCCTGATCACCTGTACCACCGCATCCACCTCAGGCGCTCCACTCGCTACTTGAATGGAGGCCGGTGAGATGAAGTTGGTTGCAACAAGGATGTCGTCCACCGTGACAATAACATGGGAACCGTCAAGGAACGGGAACGGAATGGCATAGGTATCCGTCACACCGTCCCCGGTGTATTCAGCCGAAGCTAATGCAGCCATGGGCTACTCCTTATTGGTTTGTGATGTAGTCTTGGGTGTAGTGATCGCGCCTGTCTTCCGCCGACTCTGTGATAAGCTCTTGGATTTCCTTATCGACCTTGGAATCGGAACTCCCGAGACTACCCCAAGCAGTCTGTCGGTAAGCACTGATCATTTCTCTGACGACAGCTTGTTTGGTACCGGGGTCAGGGTTCTTGGGATCGAAGGCATCAGGGAAACCCTTGAAGTAGTCACTCTGAACAAGTTCTGCGACTGCCTCTCGGACGGTCTTCCCGTTCAGCTTCATCGTACTCATGCGGTCTGTGGCTTCCTCGTACAGAGAATGCCCTGCGCTTTCTAGGGGTACATCCCTCAAGTCAACACCGGGCAGATACCTCCACTTAGGAAGCGGAGCCTGCCAAGCCCTGCCTAGCTCCAGCATATCCATCACAAGACGGTCGTCTAGTTCAGATGTCTGGAACGGAAGGAGTGCTTCAAAGCCTACAGCCGCAGGGGTGGTGATCTTCTCGCCAAACATATTGCGCTTGGCTGGGAGAGTGCCCAAGCCGGGGATGCCATTCTTGAGGCCGTCAATGAAACCACGGATTTCCTTAACATACATAGGCTCGTCGTTCAGACCTGCCATCACTTGAGCACCGGTACGGATAGCGGACGAGTAAGGAACAAGCCGGTTCGATGTATGCTGTGCAAGCATCTTCCCGATGCGGTCCCCGTCCCCTGAGGCAAGCGCGTCGAATGTTTCGCTCAAGCCTTGGAGGTAGGTCCGGTTAGCCGTGTTCTCCATGATGACATGGACAACGCTGCCGAGAAGGTCCTGTTGCTCTTCGGTCCCGATATGGTTCCACACTTCGTGCATACCTGTGATCAGGCCCATGTAGGAACCTGCCCGAGGATCGAGACGACTAAGCTCAATGAATTGCTCTTTGCCATTCTCGTCGGTGTACCGGTACGACAAAGGCTTCCACCCGGTCTGACGGAGGTTGTTCGCTTCCGTCGGGTCTGAAGGAGGGTTACCGGTGACTTGACCGCTGTCGGCCAGCGACCAGTAGGCTAAGGCCATCGTAGTACCAACGGCCTGCCTCCCGAGAACCTCAGCGCGACGTGTGCCGCCTGCATTCCAATCGTCCAGATTCTTCCTACTAGCCATACCAATGCCGGGGAGGCGTCGATAGGTGTGCAGGAAGAGGTTGACCGGTGTGCGGATAAAGGGCGTGACGGAGCGCAGGAATGGGTGAGCATCCACAGCGTTCTGTACTGATTTACCCAATGAACCTGGGAGTAGGTCTTCGGTGAAGGTACTCTCACGGGCGAAGTTCAGAGCCTCAGGATCAGTAGGCAAGCCTGTCGTTTCGTTGAACGCACGTTCTACTTCCAGATCAGCAAGCCGCATCTTCTCTTGAGTTGTATGAGGGGTGTTCTGGAGCTTGGCCCATGCTTTGCCCCACACACGGGAGCGATAAGCCTGTTGCTTAAAGAACTCGTCAGTGGCCATAAGCCCTCTTGAGGGTGCCCTGATGATATTCCCAAAGCGATTGATGGCTGTCTGAGTGCGTGTGAGAGGGATGGGATTACCTTGAGCATCAAATCGAGGAGCAACACGAATAACCCGCAGGTCCCCGTCGTCACCCACCATATCAATGGTACGGTTGCCCGGGTCCAAGAGAGGCTCTTCGTTTTTCAGGGATGTCCAAGCATAGCGCATGGAATCTCTAAGAGACCGCTGCAAGCCAATGAACTGACCAGCCGCCTGATGCATAGCCGCAGGGTCGCGACGAATCGCACCACCCACGCCCAGCTCGATGGGACGGAAGGTCATCTCCAAGAAGTTACCAGTGAGGTTCACCGCGTAAGTCTTGGTGCTACTCAACAGGCCATTGATCATGACCTCATTGGAGACCATCCAGAACTTGCGGCGACTAGCTTTCCCGAAGAGCTTGGTAAGAAGGCCGGGGTTCACGTTCATGACCCGCTTCATCCCCGCTGCCATTGCCTCGGGGTTGTCTCCGTGTTCGATGAAACTATCCAGTAGCTTCTTCTCGAACTCTTCGTCAGACATTCCAGTAGCTTTGATGCGCCCGGAGCTAACTGCTCGAGCATGCCCACGCTGGATCATCTTCACCTTAATAAGGTGCTGGAAGTAGGGAGTGGCGGTTTCCATAAACTCAGCGCCAGTCATACGCCCTGCTTGGAACTCGTCGATCAGGGTCGCCATGGCATTACCAATATCGGCAGTAACCTTCCGAGCAGCAACCAAATGTGCAGCCCACATCTGAGCCTTCTCGGCGTCCTCTGAGATGATCTGTGCGAGTTTCCGGGGGTTCATGCCCAGTTCGGTTGCAAGCTCATGCGTTGAGGCCAGCGTCTCCCGCTCAGTCATGGCTTCTACCATGTTCTTATTTGCGGCAGCAACCAGCGTGTCGTACGCGTCTTGAACCTGCTCAGGGTTATCAAACTTATCGACGTTGATCGGAAGGTCATCCATGCCCATCAAAGGATGTTCACGGTTATTGAGGTATTCTTCAACCTTCGCCTGAGAGAACTCAACGTCCTCCATGGCGGAAGGGTTTGTTACCTCAGGATCTTCAGGAGCGGTTGGCTCTTCAGGAGCGTCAGGAGCATCCGCCAGGTCATCCTCATCAAGGTCACCTGTTTTACTGGCAACCTGAGCATCAGCCTCGGCGGTAGCTTCAATGCCTTCTTCAAGAAGGGCCTCACCTGTAGCCTCTGCATCCTTACGCAGGGCACGAGAGAGGGTGATCAGTCGTTCTGCCCCAAAGCCAACACCGGACAGACCTGTGATTTCTAAGGCCCGACGTGCCCGGTTAAAGACTTCGGGATCATCAGGGTCCGTCGCGAAGAAGTTCCGGAGAGCCAGAACGGTTTCGTTGTCGGCGTCCTCAGGGATCATATTGGCGAGGATGGGGTCGTCAGGGTTCAACGCCATTGCGGAGGCGATAACCTCTGCTGTTGCGAAGGCGGCTTTAGAACCCAGTCCTGCCGCTTTAAGTCCCTTGAACAAGGCTGTCCCGGGGAGAGCAATCTGTGCCACCTCGGATACCACAGCACCTGTCACGGTCTCGTCAGGATCGCCAGTCATACTCTTGCGGCTTGCTTCCTGTGCGAAAGAGCGACCATTCCTCCACTTCTGGATGGTGTCTTCCTCAATGAGGCCCACGGCATACAGCGTCTCAGCGATACCATCTACAGCACTACCCACAAGAGCGGCTGGGTGGAGGTCGTGAGCGAAGCCCCCGGCGATATCCTTAGCAACGCTTCCGATAACACTGGAGTCGCTGTCGGTTTCTTCAGGCACCGCTTCTGGAATGTCAGCGGTCCCTCCGATAACCTGTGCACCTTCCGGTACAGCAGGGATTGACTCCGGGTCTACTGGGGGCGTGTCTACGTCCATAGCAGGCGTGTCTGCGCCCATAGCAGGTGCATCTGTACCCATAGCAGGCGTGTCTGTACCCATAGGAATAGGATCTCCCGCGCCGATTAGGGCGTTCGAGTCATTGACTGGGGGGTTGCTAGACATGCGTTGTTACCTTTCGGTTATTGCTTTGCTTTCGTATTGGGCGTCACCCGGTACATCTGACTGATCGCCTCTACTTGCTCCAATAGGAACTTTTGGACCATGGCTGGGTAGACCTGCTGAGGCGGACTGCCGTCTTGTGGATTCTGCCATGCCTGCATCTGGTCGTGATAAGCCCTAACGAGGTCAACTTCTGCATCGAACAGCGCATCCGTCTTTTCAAAGTCCGGGGCACCTTTTAACGCGACTGATTTCTGCAGCGCAATTGCAGCACCCGCAGCACTGTTCAGGGTTTCACCCGACACTTGTTCCCTCAACCGGGTGATCGATGCATTCAGGTACGATTGATACGGATCGTTAGCGATTTCCTTACGACGGCTTTCAAGAAGGCCGACGGTGTTCTTAACGTCAGCAGCATTACCACCTGCTGCAACCACGCGGTTCATGATCTCCACAGGGTCTGTAGTGATACCTCGGTACACATCCAGCCAAGCACGTCCAAGCTGTCCTTGATCGCGACGAGTCTCTTGGTTTACGATGGCGTTCTGAAGGGAAGAAACTGCGGAGGCGCTCCCGGGGTTATCTACTAGCAAGTCCCTCAAGTCGGCGTAGGGGTTCTCATCCAAGCGTTCAGCGGCTGCTAGTACAGTCGCTTGCTGTTGCTGTCTGTTTTGATAAGCGGCCTCAGAGTTCTTTAGGTTCCACTCAGCGATCTCCAGGTTCTGGATACGGTTACGAGCGTTTTCCATCTGCGCCCGGCCCCGCTGCGTTGTCCCCGGACCTTTAGTCCCGTCAGCGCGATCCTTCAGAAGAACATCAAGAATGGTTTCGTCACGGAGTTCAACAGCAAGTGTTGTTACGGTGTCGGTCATCAGGTCATTGAGTTCAGAACCTGTCATAACGCCTTGGAGTCTCTCGATGTCGGTCAGGTTGATTACGTCGGAGATGCGCTGGCCGTCAACTAGGTTTGCTCTAGCGGCTAGGATGCTCTGCCGGAGTTCAATGGAAATGTCTTGTTCGGCCTCAGCTTTAAGAGCCTTGTGGCGATCTTGCCGGAAGCGAGACACAACGCCTGACTCCACGCTAGACGCGATCTGACTAAAGCCAACGACAAAGGAATCGTTAAGGGGTTCGTCGCCCAAGAACTCGTGGCGGAACTGAGCCACCACGGCGTTGATGTCTGTGTCTTCGGTGATCGAGGGGAGAACCTGATCCTGATACCGCTCCATGACATCCGCCTGATACCGCTGACCTGCAATACGACCTTTACGCTCGTTGAAGGTTTGCTTGAAGATGGGCGTCTCGGTTCCCTTGAGGAAGCCTGCGTCCACTGCGGCTTGGTAGTTCTCGAACTGGGACAACATCTCAGCCTGAGCGGTTGCCTCATCGATCTCCTCAGCTCGCCACTGTGCATTCTTGAGACCGGTGAATTGATCGAGAGAAGACCGGAAGCCTCGGAGGGATTTGGCTAGCTGGATAGCAGAACTCTCAGCGGGACGCTCAAAGGCATCTACTGGTTGAGCTGCGGGTGTTCTCTGGACGGTGCCAAGGTTCGTGTTTACTTGCTGACGTGGGGGCATTAGGTACTCTTTCCTCGCGCTTTGTTGAACTGAGTGAGGTGGCCCACTGTCTCACCGCCGATATCCAGAAGCATGCCTGCAAGGCTACCACGAGGCACGGCGTTGATCCGTCCTTGAGCGGCTGTGCTGACAGCTTGTTGCTCGACATTGAGCTGTGCTGTACGCGCTTTAAGGTTACTCTCAATGACGTTCGCATTACGGCCCTGAGCGGCGCTGATAGCCCCTAGGAGCTGGTTAACCGACTGTCCGGCTACCCCTGCCTCCCCTGCTGCTACCTCCGCTGAGGAGCGAGCCTGAAGCGCCTCAAGCCTACTCTGTTCGAGCTGTGCGCTGGCAGCGGCGTCTTCTTCCATCTGACGCAGGCCAATTTGTTCATAGTCTAGTACGGCGGCTTCCGTCGCGTTCTGGGCATTTCGTTTAGCCGTCTTGTTCTGACCAACGAAGCCAGCGACGTTAGAGCCTACAGACATCACTAGGCCAGCGGCCAGTAGAGTAACCGGGTCACACATTAGCTTGTCCTTTTGAATGGGTAAAAGATGATATTGTCAGGGCCTACAGGAACACCACGGTCCTCGAAAACCTCGAAGCCCAGCCATCGGATGTACCTGAGGTGGACTTCGTTACGGCTATCGATGTAGTTTGCTAGGTAGCCATACTTCTGGCCCATGTACTGGACCCAGTATTTGCTCTCCCGGAGGAACTGAAAGCTGATGTCCTCAAGAGCAGGCGTTCCGAGTAGCCAAGGTACCCCTACCCCCGGGGGCACCTCTTCAGGACTGCTGACGCCGAACATAGCAATCGGGTCGCCATAGTCATCTACAACGGTCCTGCATATGGTACTGGCCAGCCAGCCCTTCATCAGAGCTTCATAGGGGGTATGCTCAAAGCAGGCCACTTCATCCTTGTCAGGCTGGCGCATCTCACGTGCAACGACTTCAACATGGTGGGCGTTAGGATAGACTACTCGTCCCATATCTTATGCTCCACATGTTCCGCCACGGCCTGTGATGTCACACACGTCGTGCGCTTCTACGCCTTCCTCGAACTCTTCTCCGAGACGCTGTACGGCTTCCTCATAGGGCACCATCGTTAGCGGCTGGCCTCCTCGTGAACCATCAGGGTACACTGTGAAACCACGCAACTGGGGTGCCCGACGGGCCAGCTCCTCGCCAAACTCCTTGACGGTGTCAGGGTTATTGGAATCGCTTCCCCAAGCAGGGAGGTTGATTGTGCTGGAGATGCCCATGTCTACGTAACGCTGTACGTCTGCTTGGAACTTCATGCGCCTCTTGTAGTCTTCGGCAAGGCTAAGAGAGGACTCGATCTTCTCTGGGTTGGCCCCATACAAATCGATTAGTTCCTGGGCTGCGCTGTCCACTACGTACTGTGCGTGCCACCTGCTTGCTTTCAGGTATCGCCTCTTGTAGGCCACGGCAAAGATCGGTTCGATGCCGCTGGTTGTTCCTGCGAGAATTGATATGCTGCCTGTAGGAGCAATCGCACGGTTAGCTACGGGTGCACTAATGCCCCAGCGATCAGCGTACTCACGGCTGGTCTTGTCAGACTGCCCTCGGTACACTTGGAGCCAGCTATGCAGCTCAGGTGTTACTTCGTAGCGGTAGTTACGCTGTACGAGCCACTCATGGATGCCCATCAGGCCCAAGCCTAGGCGTCTGTTCTTCTCACGGACTTGATACACCTTCTCATACGGGAGGTCCGCTTTACGGGTCCCCTGTAGCAGGAAGATCGTACCAAGCTCAACAACGCGACGGAACTCTTCCACGCTCTCAATGCGGCCCATGTTAACGGAGCCAAGGTTACATACGTCACTGTCGTCTTCAGACGTGACTTCAGTACAGGCATTGCGAAGCGTCTCGTCCTCCTTATCAAAGAAGTTGAAGCTGAAGCCCGGCTCACCGGTACGGCATGCCTGCTCGACATTGGCCATGAACACATCGCCCGGACCATCGGTCAGGCTTTGGGTGAACCAGTCGGTGTCGTAGTTGATGCTGATGTTGGTATGATCCAACGGAGCTGGGTAAGAGAAGTCAGCCTGCTTGACATCCCACATCGTCTGCTTGGTCCCGGGAACTGCCATAGTGTCCCAGTCCTTAGCCTTGAGAAACTCAGGGATGTCTTGGTGCTTCCAGTTAAGGCTTGCATAGATAGCCGATCGACGGGAGCCACCCTGCATGACAGAGCGACCAATGTTGTCGATCATCTGCATGGCTGGGAGTGGGCCGGAAGACTGACCACCGGTGGACTTTACAGCCGCACCTGCAGGACGGTACTTGGAGTAATCGATACCAATACCACCACCTGTCATAAGGCAGCGAGTGCTGTTATGGGCAATCTGCGCCCAGTCTTCACGGGTATCTTCCTCAGCCCTCAGCAGGTAGCAGTTGTTGAAGAACTTATTAGGACGTCCTGCATAGTACAAGTAGCGACCCCCGGGGATGAACTTGAGGTCAGCGATCATATTGATCATCTCATCAAGAACATCCTTGGGAGTGTCTGAGCCTTCCATAACGTCGTGCACAAGGGTACGCGCTAGGTCAGCCCACGTCTCGCAGCCTTCATGCCGATACTTGTGATTGAAGATGTCCTCGGCGAACTTGGAGCGAAACATTGGGTTGGTATTACTACGGAAGGTCAAGTTGGTTCCCCTGTTATGTCGAGAGTCTGCTTGCTCTCTTGTTGTATTGCCCTTCCCATTGACCAGACAGAATTGCTGTTGGGAAGTGACTGTCCGACTTGAGCGTGATTGTCACGTCGGTGTTGCGTCCTAGGACACCAAAGTTGAACTCGCCGTCCTCTATGGTAGGTGTCCCGATTTCAGTGAGGCCGGTTACTGCTGACCTCATTTTGTAAGTGTCCAGACGACCCCTCTCGTTGCTTACCTCGATGTCGAAGTGCCCTGTCCGGGCGTACATCAAGTGCATCTTTGTGATGGTCAGGCGGTGGTCTGTGATGACACGGGTGTTGTCTTGGCCACCCAAGCGGAGCTGAGGGCGCGAGAGCTGGACAGACATCTCGTAGGGCTGGCCTACATAGAAGGTGTCCGATGTTTTATCCCCATCGACGGTGATGGTACTGAACCCGCCACTGGGCGTACTAACGCTTTCGATAGGAATGGTGGCCCCATCAAGGTCCACCACACGGAGATTGTTTGAGGGTGCGCCATAAGGGAGCTGGATAGTGGTCTTGTCGGTGACGCCGTTGTGAACCAGAGAGCAGCTTGTCTCTCGCAGGCGGCTATCTAGAAGGGTCTTCCACCCTTTTCCTGTATCGACCGGGGCATCCTCGAGCCTTACCTTCTCAAAGAAGATACCATCAGCCCGTTGCAGGATCAGGTACAGGTCGTTCCCTAGGAACTCACACCCGAGAATCGTAACGTCGTCAGCCATCTTCCATTTGGACCACGCCGATTGTCTCTTTTCGGTGCGCTCATAGTGGAACTTGTAGGTGTAGATAGCGTTACTCTCGCCGCTGGTAAGGGCGGCAATGAAGTTCTCGTCACCGTTACAGGTGAAGTGGCTCAGGCCCGACGGAATGTACGTAGGACAATGAGCTGTCACGTCGTCGGACGTGTTGATCCCTGCGTCTTCTCCAATCAGGAACTCACGTACACCAGCGCTACTGCCTCTCTCGAAGCCGCCATACACGTTAGTACCGCAGCCGATTGGCCGGACATTCTTGGACATTGAGTAGTCCGTGACCCGGTCGATGGCAATGGTACTAGGCGTCAGGTTGTTGGGAGTATTGATGGTGAACTGAGCGTTCTCCGCCCCCAGCATTACTGTCTCGTTAAACGGAACGGCATGCTCTAGGACAGACACCTTGGTCGCTGTGATCTGTACATCAATCGGGTCCCCATCGAGAATGCTTGTGGCCGTCGTTGGGAAGAAGTTGAAGAAGTCACTGGCCGCTGAGAGGATTACATTCTCGTCCGAGGTAACACCCAGTCGGTTACGGAAGAAGAAGATGTCGCCTAGGGTCCGCCCAATGAATGAAGGGAACGGAACACTATCGTCGTCGCCTGCTTCCCGTGGTGCCCATGAGAGTTGCTCGAAGTTGAACTCACCGTTTGGCTGGCGGATCAGCGCATGCGGCATACTCGCAGGATCAATCTCGATGTCCAGGTCAGGAGCTACGGTCTCGATCCACTCCCCTTCCTTGACCCACTTTACGTAGTAGTCGTCGAAGGCATTACTAGGATCGCCGGTGATGCGGATAACGTAGTTGGCAGGTGCCTTGCGGGGCAGGTCCGTGAAGTTCTGAGTCCCTGAGGCGTTCAGGCCCACCATGGACGTGTTGCCAAAGCCATCCTCCGTGCTAACCGAAAGATCACCACCAGCCACGGCGTTAGTATCCTCAATGTGGATCACTGAGCCGATCAGGTTGAACGTCAGGTTCGGGAAGTTAAGGGCCAGACGAGATCGGAGCTGCGTAGCGATGAAGGCGCTATCAACTTGGGCCTCGTTACCACCGTTGTCACCCGACCAGTCAGGCGTCGTGTGAGACACTGAGCCATTCACGTTGCTACTGGCGATGGTCACGGTGTACGTCTTACCGAAGTTCCCCTGCTTCACATACACCAGCGAGGTGTCCTTCTGAGCCGGGGACTTGGAGCCAGACTTGATGGCAGGAACCACGGTGCGGTTAAGGATGAACGTGTAGTCAGCCACGGTCACTGCCCTTAGGTCGGCAGCGGTTCCGGTGCTGAGGTAAGCAATCCCGTTCGGGTTATTCACGACCCGCTCAGAGCCATTCAGATCAAACACCTTGATACCGGAAGACCTCACGAAGGCGATGTGCTGGTTGTTCTCATCACGGTTGATGACGTGGAGCATAGCGCCGCTTTCATCAGTCAGGCCGGTGAGCTTGGCAATGTACTCCGTGTTCGGGCGTTTGGTCAGGCCCTCGGTCAGGCTAGAGAGTGCGTTGGTTTGGGTCCCTACTTGGGAAGCCAAGCGGATGTTTTCAGCCTGCTCGCTAATCCCGCTCACGAATGAGGGGAACTCTCCATCGACCATAGTCATCTTAAATTCTCCGGTTCATTACGCGACTAGCTCCACCTCGGGAGTTTCGCAGGAGCGTCTTGTCGCTCGACTGCACGTCGCCGCGTCTCATTTCTGCCAAAGCCTCAGCCTCGTCATATGTCAGGACCTTGTAGTCGTTGGTCCCCTTACCCACCGAGCGGCCATAGAATACGCGGACTGTACGAGCCTTGATGTACTCTTGGGCGTAGGGAGGGATATCAGTGAAGTCGAGCGCCCGGACGATGTCGAAGTCAACGGTATCGGTGAAGACGTCCGTGTTCTCTTCGTAGTCCCAGAGCTTGCCACCTCGCCATACATAGGGAAGCGATACGTCGCAGGGGTCAGCCTTCAGGAAGTCAACGCCTTGGAGGATGTTGTTGCTCCCGTCCGGGGACAGGGTGACTTCTTTGTCAGTATTAAAGTTCCACCCTTTGAGTAGGACTGAGCGGGTCACTTCATTGTAGACCCGTTGAGCAACAGCCACGAGGACTGAGGTCTGGCCGACGAGGGTTTGAATTGGTGCCTCGTGGATTTCTTCGAGACAAGAGTTAACCACGTCTAGCTCGGTCAAGCGTTCAGGTGCTGCCATAGGAGTCTCTCATTTGGGGTAATAAACGAAAAAAGAGGGGAGCCATTAAGACCCCCCTCAAATGGGTGACTAGGTCATACCAATCTATTATGGTGCGCCTGTACGTACCTCTACGGCACCTTCGACACGGACCTTGCCGTGGCCAAGAGCCTGCTTTGCGACCAGCAGGGTATCCTGATAGTCAACACGGTGACCGGTGCTTTCGACAGCAAGGTCGATCAGCTTCACGGTGCCCACGGCGGACTCATGCATGATCAATGCGGCAGTCGTCGTGGCGTTCACGTCGTAGTCAGTACGGAACTGAGACGAGATATTCGTGATCGGCAGGTTGTTAGTCTTCACAAGCTCAATGCCTGCAATACGAACAACGGAGCCATCAGCGTAGGAACCACGGCCATCCCAGTCCTTGTTGATCACGTCGGTAGTCCGAGCGAGCAAGTAGTACTGAGCCGGGCGCAGGAAGCCATAACGCTTGTCCTGTTCCGGTACGTCGTTCTCATCCAGCGCCTGTGCGCCATCGAAGAAAGCGGTGGCCAGATCGGCACCTACGGTCTTGGAGTTGGCAGACGTGATGATAGTACCACCGGGGAGACCAGTAACCTGGTTGGTAGCTGTACGAGCAGCGTTGATGCCGACCTGCATAACGGTCTTATCGAACTGCTGGGCAAGGGCATCAGCACACTCAAAGGCGTACTGAGAGCGTACGTCATAGTGGGCCATTGCTTCATCAATATCAGCAATCGCTACGTCGGAGATGAGCATGTCATCGACCGGGATCACGACTTCAGCGTTATTGATAGCCTTACCGGTCAACTGCGTACCGGGTGTGTGGTAGGAAGCGGTGTTCTTACCAAGGCGCGGGAACTGAGCAGACTTGCCGCTCTGGATGTTACGCACCATATGCTTGTCTAGGGTGACTGTCTGGGTCTGGAATGCAGCCAGAACTTCGCCACCAAAGACTTTTAGGAATAGGGCCTTATTATCGCCAGCAGCGTTAACCTGACCAATTCGGGTAGGAGTAGAAGCCATAAGCTTTTCCTTCCTTTCATCTTGGGGTTGGAGTTGGGGTGCTTTCCGCAGACCGCTTAATGCGTTCCAAAGGTTGTCCGTCGCAACGGGCCAGTGATGCTATTCAGCGTCTTTGGGTAGCGTTATTCGCGCTCAATGTACTCAGTAAGAGGGAGTGTAAGCGGGAAATGGAGTTCGGTGATGAACGGTGGGGGTTCATACCGGGTAGGCTTTCCGTTCACTGTTACATGACCGGGGCCGACATTGTAGGTAACAAGGACTGAGGACGCCGTATCGAGCGTCACAGCTTGTCCTGTGAAGGTGAGTAAGCCCTTAAACACACTCATAGCCTTCTTACGCGAGAGTGAAGCAAGTGTACCGGAGACCGTAAGGCCACCCGTAGCAATGCTCTGCGCGTGATACTTTTGGAGGGATGTCTCTCCGCCTGTCACTGTAAGAGTACCCGGGGAGGGTTCTTGAGAGGATTTGCGAGAGAGACTGGCGGACTGGCCAGTGAACACCGCACTACCGGGTGGTACTGAGTACTTCGATAGTTTGGCTATTGTTGTAGCCAGCCCTGAGACGTTCATAACACCATCAGACACGTCTTGTCCATGGTACTTGTATGTGCTGTTGGTTTGTCCTGAGAGATTCATAACACCATCAGACACATCTTGCCCGTGGTACTTGTAGGTGCTGTTAGCCTGCCCTGAGAAGCTCAGTGAGCCATCAGCGACATCTTGCCCATGGCGTCTGGAGAGACTGCTGGTCTGCCCTGAGAAGCTCATCGAGCCGTCAGCGGCATCTTGCCCATGGCGTCTGTAGGTGCTGTTGGTCTTCCCTGTGAAGCTCATAGAGCCTTTGGTTGCCGTATGCTGCACTAACGTTATCGGAGGAGCAATAGCAATACTGTACAGGACCCTCTGTTCCGTGAAGGTATTAGCACTGATTAGCGTTAGCGTTCCACTGTCGATCACTTCGGTGGAGCAAAGGACGGCATGGACGCCAAAGCTTGCTGCGTTGGAAACAAAGCTGGCGACCTCAGGCATCCCGGGGATGTAGCCAGTGTCTAGGCCGTCATCAGAACCAAGGAAGGCGAGGTGCAGGCAATTGCCCTGCGTCGTCGTGATGTCGAGGGGCTGACTGAAAGCTACGCCACCACCTTCGCCTCTCCATCCGCTGGTCTCGATGGGCGTCGTTGCGTCGTGGCCGCTGATGCGGGAGGCTGTGATGCAGGCACGCGTTGTTACGTTGGTGGTAAAGCTGTAGGTAGCAGGTTCGCTTGCGCCGCCAATCTTGTAGCAGGCGGTCGTCGTCAGCTCCGATGTACTGCCTGAGATGTTCTGATAGAGGGCCGTGAAGCCACTCGGCATGGTGATTGTACGGGAGCCATCGACCACGATGAACAAGACGATCAGGCTGTCTTCACACTCCGCTTGAGTACCGGGGCGGTTCACTGTGGCGGTTGTGCCTGTGGTAATAAGGCCCGTGGTTGTCTCATCCAGAGTGGGACCACTGTAGCTGGCATCGCTTGTCTCAACACCTAGAACAGGATCATTGGCAGTGCCAGAGCTGCTGGCCGAGTAGATTGTTATCTGCTCAGGTGTACTGCTGTCAGCGGGAGCGTTGTTGGTACGCTGGCGGTCAGAGGCCATGACGAAGCGGAGATCGCCTCTC
>Ga0208767_1000246_pt1 | contig 41210 bp, 45 predicted proteins | sample VirMetDEL_Mar_21_FD_184514 | JGI IMG/M metagenome (GOLD analysis project Ga0208767, IMG submission 184514) | Aqueous microbial communities from the Delaware River and Bay under freshwater to marine salinity gradient to study organic matter... | ecosystem: Environmental > Aquatic > Marine >...
GGTCGCGTCGTTTTCGTGTGAGGTCACGCCTTGGTCAGCCGTGATGGACTTCACGACCGCCTTGACCTCGCTCTTCTTTGGGATGAACTTGCGGTTCCACTCCTTGTTGACCGCTCGACACACCGCCTTCTTCAAGGACAGGGGGGACGCGTGTCTAAACGGGATGTTCCTGGCGTGGGACCAAGCGACAATGATCGACGAGACTGCCCACAAGAATGCGGTGGTCTTGATCTGCCCCATGATAAACGGCGGCGTCTCGCTCGCAACCGCCTCGATGGGGCCGTACTCCTTGTCCAGTTCTTCTAGCTTGGGCCAGAGGAACTTGGTGAACGCCATGGGTGCGGTCGCCTTGCCCACCGACATGTTCACTGAGTGAATGACCTTAGCCGCCTTGCCGTCTTCCGAGATGCGGACGATGGACAGGCCAAGGTTGCGGTAACCAGGATCTACGCCGAGGACAATCATTGGGGACCTCGTTTGTTTAGCTCGATCATCTGATGGTAGATGCGCTCACGCATCGCACGCCACGAGTCGGGCAGCCGTTTCTGGCCAGGGACAATGGTGCTGGCAAACTCAAGCGCAAGGATCGCTTGGCGCCGTTTAATCACTAGGTAGGGCAGCGCGAGGCTAATGACCTCGGCTGCTCGGAGGCTGGCTACATTCCAGCGATACTCGTCTCGCCACTTGTCGCTGCCCTTTGAGTAGGTCCGGCAGGATCCACCAAAGTGCTCGACGAAGAAGTCGGGCAAGCCTTTGCGCGTGTTGGACACGGCAGTCCGCAGCGTGAAGTGGGGGTGCGGTTTGCGATTCTCGCGGCTAATCCAGATAGCCCCGTCGCAGTCGATGACCCCCGCTACATAGCCACGGTAGCCGGGCTCAAGCTGCGGGAGTTTTCTTTCTTCGGGCTCCGGCAAGGAGCGTCCCCATTGCGCCCGCAGCCATCAGGCCAAGGACAGGGTTGATGGCAGAGAGCGCGCCGCCGACAGTGGTGGCAACAGGCTCGGCGTTGTCGGCGATGGCATCGCCTAGAGGCACTGATACAACCTCGTCAGTAGCTGGATCTACCACCTGAACAGGGGTGTCAAGCAGCGGGTCGAGGGCAGCGCAACCTGCACACACCGCAACCAGCAGGATCGGGAGAGCCTTACGCACGGAGCTTCACCAGGGCACGGGAGATGTTGTAGGCAGCGAGTCCAATGCCGAGAGCGGCGATGGCCACCATCTTCAGGGTCTCGCTGTAGCCCTCCGTCGTGACGACGGTGGCGACAAGGCCGGTCAGCGTGGTGCTGAGCAGACCCTCGGAGGTGTTAAACAGAGAGCCGGGATCAACCAGACTCCGCTCTTTAGTGGGCGTGTCCATCAGATGAGTTTAACGAGGTAAGAGGTAGCAGCGCCAACAACAGTTGCGGCGCCTAGCATCCAAGCTTTAGATCCTTCGAGGACACGCACCCGCTGGTCAAGCAGGTCAACGTCCTCTTGGGTACGCACTTGTTGCGCGATCAAAGAATCGACCTTGCCTTCGAGGCGGCCAAGGGCGAGGAGGATTTCGCTAGGGGTGTCGCTCACTGGAAGTCCTTCTGGTCAGTTTCAGAAGCAATCTGGCGTAGACCGCCAGCCATTTCGCGTGCGTGGTTCATCAAACGAGCCTGCTTTACCGGGTCTTCCGTTGCCGCTGCCCGCATCTGGAGCCGTTTAAGCATCCGGCGGTAGGCAATGTTTGCTCGGGTAAGCTCGTGCTTCTCACGCACCTTGCGCGCGCCAGGACCGTAGACAGTGTTAGTCAGCCAGTCCTCGAACGGCGTGTACTGAACGTAAGGCGACGTCTCTTCTTTGGTGGGCGTCTTGCCCATCAACTGCGAAACCATCTTCAGCGGCCAGACCAAGCTGGTCGCCTCCTCAAACATTCCCTTGCCCGGCATATCGCGGTCAGGGTCAGGGATCAGGTTGTTGCCAAGGAACACGCTGGCCACGCCGCCGACGTTGGTGATACCCGCATCGCTGTAGCGGCTGCGAAGCTTGCGCGTGTCGTAGGGGTCGATGCCCGGAACCATGGCCTCGGCTGCGGGCATGACCACGCGGTCGGCAAGTGCGGCAATCATACCTGCCGCTTCCATGTTGGCATTCAAGCGGCCAAGGTCGATGCGGTAGTCGCCGAGCACAAGGTTGGGCTTGCCCTCCTGGGTGCTGATGACGTTCTGGTCGCGCAGATAGTGGCTGATGTTTGCCAGCTTGCTGGGGTCCTCGGCGAAGCGCGACCAAGCCCAAGGCATGTAGTGACGCGGGAAGGTGTAGTACACCGAGAACCGCTTCATTGCGTTCCGCTCGAAAGGCGTGAGCTTCTCGTAGGGAACGTGCGCTTCCTTAGCGATCTGGATCGCGCGGCGCATGGGGTGCCCCTCTCGCACTAGAGCAAGGGCGGTGGCCGTTCGGTTGATGACCTCCGAACTCTCAGCCACGTTGGCCATGCGTTCCATCAGAGCCTTGGGTGCGCCCGCAATGCGACCACCCATGCTGGGCTCTAGCGCGTTCATCTTGATGCGGACAAGGTTGTCCGCGACGGTGCGCGAGCCTCGCGTCAGGCTGCTGGCGAAGGTGCCGTAGAGCTGCATTTCGCCCGCCATCTGCACGAACTCCATCATGTTGAGTTCGGTGCCGTCGCTGAGCGGGATCACGAGGTCCTCGAACTCGGCAAACTTTGCTGCCATCTCCGGGTCAGCTTTAGCCAAGAACTCAGCGAACTCCCCACCGCCGTGCATTCGAGCAGCTTGCTGAATGAGGGCCTTGTCGCCTTTGAGCAAGTTGACGATGCCCAAGGAAGACGCGCCCGAGCTAACGTCCATGAGGTCAGTGACCATAGAGACGCGGTTCGCAAACTCTTGGTCACCGAACAGGAACCGCATCGTGTCCATGTAGGACGCGGCAAGGTTCTTCGGAGTAGCGCCAGCGAGGTGTGCCTGGAAGACACCGCTCGACAGGTTGGCAATGTGGAAGGGCAAGCGGAAGATCGTCTGGAACGACTTGATCCCGTAGTTGATCGAGTCGAACGTCCGCAGTGCCGGGGCCGTGACCTTGTGGACCTGAGCCGCAGACTTCACCAAGCCGACAATGTTGTTGCGGCTGCCGAAGACGACGTTCTTGTCCATCAGTTCCATCGCCTGGAAGCTGCTCATGGGCGCCTGGATCATGCTGTTGTGCAGGTCCGAGCGCATGCTGGCGCGGGCAAAGGAGTTGCCGACCGTGGCTTTAAAGCCTTGCTCGGCCTCGGTGCCCGCCTTCCCCAAGCTAAGGATGCCGAAGCCTGTCTCCTCCAGCATGTTGTTCTCGAAAACGTGGACGGTGCCGTCGTCTAGCTCGATCATCAGAGACTTGGGCACGAACTCAGTCGTGACCGTCTCTTCCGTAAGCGCAACAGCTTCTTGGTCGCCCACCTTGGCAACGCTGCGCTTCTTGAAGGCGCCGCGTTTGATCTCGATGACGTTGCCCGTGTCGTCCACGATGCCCACAACTTTGCCGCCGAGCATGAGCGACTCTCCGTTGTCGCCCTTGGCCGCAGACAGCATGTTGTTGAAGTACGCCTCAAGGTTCTTGTCCTGCTGCGAAACACCAAACCGCTGGAGCAGGGCAAGGAACGGGTCGCTCTCGACGCGCTCGTTCTTGAGCCAGGGCAGGGCTTTCTTCAGCCCGGCTACGCCGATGCCCGCCTCGGACATCATCTCGTCGAGTTGGTCGTGGTACTCGCGGAGCTTGGGGCTTGCGCCCTTCTGCGTCATCGCCTCGCGTAGCTCGAAGTAGACTTCGTTTAGATCGTCAATAGACATCTCGTCCCACTGACGCTTGAAGTACTGCGCTTGGCTGATGCCCAAGCGAGTGAGGATGCCACCGTCCTCCTGCTCGATGTCGCCCATCAAAGCAGCAATGCGCGCGCGAGATGCTTTGTTGAAGAAGCGCGGCAGGTAGCCCACGGGCGAGCCGGGCATCCAGACACCCGAACGCTTGGCTGCCTCGAAGGAGTGGCTGCTGATCTTCCGCGAAAGGTCCATCATCTTGGTGAACTCTTCCGGCAGGTGCGACTCCATGATGTCGCGGATCACGCTGCCCGTGGCAGCAACGTGACCTTCGATGTCGGCCAGGATCGTCTCGTCGATCTGGACAGGGGTCTTGGTCCGGTGCGCCCGCTTGAGCGCGTTGGTGACCTCGCGGATCAGCAGGTTGCCTCGCGTGTAGTTGACAGCCCAGTTGCTCAGGCTGTTCTCGCCGAGCACCATGCCGCCCGCTTCTTCGAGGAAGACCTCAAACTCATCCGACCCGCGCGGAGGATCGACTCGCGTTGTGACCGTGCGTCGAAGCGGTTCAATGACCGGCGAGTGCAGGTCGTGATCCTTCGGCAGCTTGCGGCGTTCTTGCAGGCCCCGCAGACGTTTAAAGTCTGAATGCGCTTCGGCGGGCAGGGCGGTCTCGTCGAACTTAGTGCCCTTACCTTTGAGGATGGCAAGATCCTCTGCGCCGAGCAGTTCCTTGACGTCCTCAATGTCCTTAGTCGCAATGCGAATAGGCTGCTTGACCTTGCGGAAGCCCGGCCCGTACTTCGCCATGTAGTCCGGGTTGCGCTTGAGGGCCGAGCGCAAGGCGGCCATGGCCTCGCCGTAAGTGCGGAAGCCTCCAGCAGGCGGGATGGGGGTTCCCGGCAAGATGCCCCGCTGCTGGAACATCGTCATCTCCGAGACGTTTAGATGGTGCGGCTCAAAGCGGAAGGTGCCCGAGCGCGTCTTGCCCGCCGCATCCACGAACTCGTTCTGCACGATGTCGAAGCCCCACTGCTGGGCTTGCGCTTGCGCTTGCTGGCCCGTCCAGCTAGTGCGCTGCGCGTCCCAGAGCGGGATCTCTTCGGTGACCTCGCGGGGGATCAGGCGCGTCTCTGTCCGGCCAGACTTAGACATGGCCGTCAGTAGCTCAGGGATAGTGATCTCAGGCAAACCGGCGTCAACACGACGCTGAAGGAGTTGCCGGATAGCAGGCATCTCCTCGGCTGCTGCAATCACCTCGTCCTGAGTCAGCGCGCGTTGGCCCGCATCGTCTAGCTCAAGGAGTGCTCTCGCGACTTCTTCGTTTGACAGCGAGCCCGCATAGCGCCCTTGGTAGTCGCCAAGCAAAACACGAGGCGTTGCTTGTTTACCTTTTGCAGCGGCAGCTTCCTGTCGCGCAGTGAGCGGAAGCTCCGCGCCGCGCATGACGTACCCCTCGTTAGCACGACGCAGGATCCTGCCTTGAGCCGGGGTAAACTCCTCGACGATCTTGCTGTCGTTTTTGATGAGGCGCTCAAACACGCCCACCAGTTGCTGGCCAGGGAGGTTGCCCTCACCCTTGCGCTCCATAAAAGGGAAGACCTCGTCGTTAAACGCATCGAGGAGCTTCTGCCTAGTGGCCTCGTCAGCAAAGCCACCCTTCTTGAGCAGCTTCTCGATGGTCGTGAGCGACTGCCGCTGCCGCTTCATGAAGTTGTCCATCGAGAGAAGGACCCGGTTCAACTGACTCGGGTTCATCTCGGCAACGCGGAACGACGCAGCGATCTCGCCGGGCAAAGCGTCGAGTTCGATGAGTTTGCTGACCAGTGTGGTGACGTCGCGCTGAGACAGCTTGGCGTCCGGGCCGCTAGTCAGAGACTGGAGTTTCTTGTAGAGACCCTGGGCCAGCAGTTCGAGTTGGTCGTTGTCGCGGGCGACGTTGGCAAGGAACTCGCCGTAGGCTTGCTCACCTAGCGCGCTGGCCTCGCCCGTGCGGAAGACGCGGTTGACCGCCGCCTTCATCGACTGGCCAGTTTTAAACATGCCCTCCGAGATGGCGGCAAAACCTTTGAGCAGGTCTTCGCTACGCTCAGTCTCGTACATCTCGGCGATAGCCCTGTTCTCGGTGGTCACCGGAACAAGGGAAGCCCGACCTTGCTGGTGCAGCTTGCTCGCCTTGCCGTGCTGCGTGATTAGCTTGTCGAGAATGGGTTCAAAGGCTGCCTTGCCTTTAGACGCACCAGTACCCCACTTAGGAAAGAACTCGCTGTCTGCTGTGCGACCGGTCAGTCGCCCGTACAGCATCGCGCCCGTCTCCTTGCGGGAGCCGATGCCGACAGAGTTCATGGCTTTCTTGAAGGCTTCCTCGTGAGTGAGGTTGCGCTTGATGATGCCCTCTTCGTAAGCCGCCTTGAGGTGCTCAAGGACTTCTTCGCGCCCACCGAACTTGTCGGCAGCTTTGTGTGCGTCGAGTGCAACGGGCGCAGCACCATCAGGGCTTAGCCACTTTGCAAAGCTCTGCGCTTCCTCAGGCGTCAGCGAGTCGCCTCGGGCCAGTGCAACCTGAGCCTCACGCCCCACCTGCCAACCACCACGCAGGTGGCGGACAGGGGAAGTCAGGTTCTTGAGCGTGGTGCCGACGCCGGGGAGATCCACCAGCTTGTTCAGCATCATGCTCTTGGCGAGCAGGGTGCCGCCCTTGTTGACGCCGTCCTTGTGCAGTTGCCACCAGCTAGAGTAGCCGTCGAAGACGTCGTACTTAGCGCCCCAGCGATGGAAGACCGGAAGGCCAACGCTGATCTGGCGGTCGCGGGTCTTCTTAACCGCCTCGTCAATCGTGAGCTTAAACGGCTTGGGCGGGCCGATCATGCCGCTGCGGTGGTGGCGGCGACGGTGCAAGGAGCTTGCTTCGGCAGCAGACGACTGCATCATGCTCCGCATCTTTTCGAGATGGCGGTGCTGTCGTCCCGCTTGCTTGCCCCCCTGCTTTGAGACGTCGTCGATTGCAGTGTCGATGTACCCCAGATAGTCGTCTGGCGTCATCGTCCGCATCATGTCGTCTAGCGATTTGCCGCTCTTCTCTGCCGCTTCGCGCAGCGCCTTGGTCATAGCGGGCGCACGCTTGGCCATGGTTGCGGCCTTGCCTACCTTGCCGACAGCGGACAGGCCGCCAGTCATGTAGGTCAGCGGGTCAGAGAGAATGGCCGCACCAAGCTGAGATACGAAGCCACTCTCCCCTTCGCTCGCCATGCCCATTTGCTCGGCCATGTAGTCCGGCATGACATCTTCTTTGTGATCGTCAAAGACGCCAAGGCCAGGGATCAGTGCTGCATCCAAGAGTCCCTTCTCGGAGAAGAGATCGACCTCGTCGTCTTCAATGGCACGCCAAATCCGCCAGATAACCTGCTGCGGAAGGCTGATCGTGGAGTTGAAGACCCGATCGAGGAAGCCGGGCTGTAGCCTGTCGTATCCCATTAGCGGTCAAGTACGGCTTGATGCGCCGCCCAAATGTGTAGCGCAAGCATGGCGTTGGCGTCGGGGTCGCCCGCGTTCTTAGCAAGCGCGTTAAACGCCTCAGTGTTAACGCGAGCCTGAAGACCGGGGGGCAGGTCTCCTGCGGTGTACTGGCCTTTGGCTTTTGCGCGAATGCCTATTTCGCGTGCAATGGCGTTAAGCTGCACGCGAATCTCGCCGTAGTCCCTTTGCGCCTCTTGCAAGGTAGCGTTGCGGAACTCTTGCGGAGTCATCGTCGAAAGCGAGACCGCTTGACGCTGAGCGTGAATAGTCGTCGTCTCAGCAAAGACGTCGATCATGGCGTTAACCGCCTCCGACGTTGTCTCCGCTTCAGCAACTTCCACCAGAAGCGGATCAACCGGGCTTTCTTCAAGAGCAAGGGCGTCTTTCTTCTCACCTGTGATGCGCGGCAGGTTATCGGTAAGGAGCGCAGCCAACTCCTTGCCGTTGGTAAACGACTTACCAGCAAGAGCCTTACCGATGCGGGGCCGAATGCTCAGCGTCGTTGACGACTGTTGGGCAAACTCAAGGGCAAGGACCTTGTCCTTGGTCCTGCCCAACTCCTGCTTCTCTTGCTCAATAGCTAGCGCGGTGAGCACTTCGCCCTGAACACGCGAATCGCGCGGGTCGAGGTCGTAGAACGTCGTAGCGTCTGGAGCCATGGCAAGGTTGTCCAGCTTACGCAGCGCGCGGTCGATTGCGCGGTTTTCAACGTCAGTGTTGATGACCCTAGAGCGCAGGTCTACGGGCTCGCGTGCTTCGGCTGCCTCTGCCAGAGCTTCAGGAGACGCCATGGTCATACCTAGCTCTTTAAACGAGAAGCCTGTCGGAGCCCCGCCCGTGGTTTGGTCACCTCGCACAGCCAGCATCGCAGCGCCGTAAGGTACCTGACGCAGGTGTCTTTGGATGCCCACCAGCATCGCTTGCTCTTGCGGCGTTACATTAACGAGGGTAGAGGTGTCCATGCCTCGCATGTAATCCAGACGGTCAAGCTGGTTGACGAGGTTCTGGTCGATCTCTTCTGCGGGAGTTGACGCTTCGTACTCTCTGCGGAAGCTCTTCTCGCCGCGCATGTAAGAAGCAGCCTCGCCCTGCGCCCAAGGCTTGTACTCGCGCCACTCAGGTTGGTAGACACTGGGACCACCGCGCACAGCGTTGTACCCCGCGTTGTGCTGCTTATACGCGAAGTCGCTGATGCGTCCCGCTTCGTCTTGAAGATCGGCGTAGCGAGGATCGAAATCACTCCAAAGGGCGTGCAGGTCGAAGAGAGACGCCGCTTCTAGTTCACCTGCGACTTCTCGGTTAAAGCGAAGACGCTTGTCGTCACCTCTAAACCGAGAGTCGTCCCACTTCCAAGCAGACGGCTGGGTATAGGCAGGTCGATCCCCTCGAAACCGACCCAGCCACACGTTCAACGTGTCCGCCATCTCGTCCGGGTCGAGCGAAACGCCAAAGACTTCCTCGGTGTAGTCTGCGCGCCAGCGGAACTTATCCTCTTCAGGCAGCATGTGGTAATAGCTGCGCGTGCCGCCGTTAGTGACCCGATCAACGGCGGTGTAGTTGTAGTCGTGGACTTGGGCAATGGCCCCGCCCTGCGCTTCGATGAGCGCGTGCTTGTCCGAGCCTGTCAACTCGCGCAGCTTGCCGTATAGCTTGCTGCGAACCTCTGGGCGATCTTCAAGCTGAAGTGACTTGAGGATCTGCTCGCCTTTAACCTGAGTCTGGTCAAGGGCAAAGCCGATCGAGACGCCCTCTTCGCTTCCCTGTAGGCTGGAAAACAGCTTGGTGGCGAGTTTGCCCAGCCCGTCGTCAGAACTGACAACCCGTTGGAGGAAAGCAAGCTGCTCGGCTTCGGTGCCCGGTGCCCGTTTCTGGTCGGGGTGGGTCTCATCGGGAATACCGTAAGCGTCAACTGCTTGACGCGCGTCTTCCAGTGAATCGAACAGCGGGTAGCCCAGGCTCGACTTGTGTCGAAACTGCTCGCTGATGGCCATCACTTCGTTTGTCGCCCTTGTACGCGCGCGGCCACGAGCAATGGTTGTCTCTTTGCCCGCCTTGTCAAAGTTCTGGACGCGACGCACCATGTCCGAAAGCTGCGTAACCTTGCCGTCATCCTTAGCAGCTTGCGCCGTTCGCAGGTCAGACATGATCCTTTCAAGATCAAGGCTGCCGTCGTCCGTGACGTACTCTTGGACGTTGGCGATTAGTTCGCGATCGGCGTCGTTGAGATACGCCTGATCGGCAACAGCCAAGTCTTTGATGAACGAAGCCTGGTTGTTCCAGACTGTGCGATGCGCTTGAAAAGACTTCGAGCGCATGCCCTTTTTGAAGTCGTCGTACTCGCCCGGAGCACCACCGTACCCTTCCATAAGGAGGGGCAATTCCAGCGGGTCGGCAGGGCTCCAAGAGCCGATGCTATCGACGGCAAGGTTGCTCTGCGCGGTAGCCAAGCTTTCGCCGACTGACCCCATGCTTGTAGTGTAAGCATCAAACTCAGCTTTAAGCGCAGTACCGGGCGCAAGGAAGTGCCGATACTGATCCCGCTCCATGATCGCTTTGTAGGCATTCTCTTGCGTCTGTAGCCTGTTAGCAATCATCAACGCTTTCTCAAACGAGCCGACCAAGCTACGCCCTTGGTCTTCGGCCAATGCTCGAATGTCTTGGCCGATGGCGTTGGCTGTACTTCTTAGCTCATTCAGCTTGCCAGTAAGCGTGGCGTAGTTGCTCTGATCCCTTCTGTAGGCTTCTTCGGTCGTGAACTGGACCACACCGTTGGTGTTGCTGCGATACCAGTCCTCGGCGATACTGCGCTCTCCGCTGATCTCACGCGCTTGCCCCACCGTGAACCCGGTCCTAGCCGCGTCCGCGATAAGGTCCGTCATCACCGCTTGGTTGTCCCACTCAAACGGCGCGTCTACCTGATTAAGCGCAGGCATCACCTTTCGGAGGTAATCCGAGACGGCTGCCTTGTTGGTATCACTCGCCATCGCGTAGTGATAGATCGCGCCCGCTTGGCCGACGTAGCTTTCCTCCTTCTCGGCCTTCTCGGCAGCAAGCTTCTCAGCCTGCATCTGCCTCTCGTGCTCGCGCTGAAGGCGATCACGGTGCAGGGTGAACATCTGCTGGCGAGACTCTGACTCGCGAGCAAAGTCTTGCTGCGAAGTCTGAGCTTGCTGCTGGGCAAGGGTCGCCATGAAGTTCTGGAGACCTTGCGAACCGCCCGCGCCTTGGGCGCTGAGTGCGCCGCCGATCTGGGCAATGAACTTTGCGAAGTCACTCATTGGTCACTCTCCGCTGAACCAGCCGGACCAGAAGGGGTCAATCCCAGCAGGCTGAGACTTCATCATGGTGTCGTAGAAGGTGTCGAAGGAGCCTTGGTTAAACTTCCCGCCCGCATCGAGGAACTGCTTACCAAAGCCTTCCGGCTGCGATACCGCCAGCTTTTGCCAGTCCGCCTTGGTCTTACCAGCCGCTTCAGCTTTGGACAGCTTGGCTGACGCGAACTGCGAAGCCGCTTGGCCGACCGCGCCGAGGATGTTGCCAGCGGGGTCGCCCGCCGCAGCCTCGGTCTGGATAGCTTGCATCTGACCGCCAAGCTCGATGCTGGCCGCTTGCTGCTCCATGCTCAGCGCGTACTGCTGCTGGCGCTCCGTGGCTTGGAGGATCTGCTGCGTGAGCCCGGCGTACTGACCAAGGCGCTGCATCTCGCGCCCGACGTACTGCTGGAACTCGCCGCCGAAGATCGCGCTGCGAACGTCGGGGGCAAGGCGGCCCATCATGCGCTGGCGCTGCATGCGCTCGGCGCCCTTGCGGGCTTGGAGCATGGCGGTCTCGCTGGCCTGTCTAAACGCGGGCAGGTCGAGAGCGCGCATTGTCCGCATCGTCTCGATCTCACGTTTAGACGCAAGCGATTCCTCTGCGGCGCGAGCGCGTAGCTTGTTCGCTTGTTCGCGCGCAAGGGCGGCTTGGCGCCTCGCTGCTTTCTTTGCAGAGCGACTGCCAAGGATACTGCTGCCGATGCCCGCGCCTAGCGAGATGGCTGATGCTGCCCAACTCATTTGGTGTCCTCCAAGAAGACCTGCTTGATCGCTGCCCCAAGGTCCAGTTCGATGACCGGATCAGCAGCGATGATCTCGCTTTCGATAGCGTCTAGCTCGGTTTGCTCGGTGACATGCACGGTGACCCACTGGGTCTCCTCGTGCGTCCAGAGCAGACGCTTCGTGCCCGGCGGGGTAATGCCGTAATGGGGGGCAGTGACCGTCTCGACGCCGTCCTCGGTCAGGACCGAGACCTTGCCCTTCAGGACAAAGAACGGGTGGGCGATCTTGTGGACCTTGGAGACGGTCAGCACTCCTGCCGGGCTGTTCCACTCGCGGATGTAGCAGCCGTCGCCAAACGAGTGACGCACCGGGCACACCTGCTCCGTGTCCTTTCCTGCCAGAGCGCCTGCTTCTAGCATCTTTGCCTCGGCGTCGAACGCCTTGGCCAGGAACGTGAGTTGGTGGAGGCGGTCAATCATTGACGGTGAAGTTCAGTTCCAGTTCGGAAAGTCCCACGGCTCGCTGTTCAAGCGACCAGATAAGGAATCGTTGGATTCGCTGTCGCTCAGTGAGTCCATATCGGGAGGACACTCCAGATCCTCCTCCGTCAGACACAGGAGTCGGACTAGATTCAGGAGCATCAAATGCGCTTCGGTCGGAGGGGTCCCCGGCAAAGTCTGCACCCGCAGACATTGCGTTCCATCTATCTCCGTCTGTAACTCCAATGTCCACATGCTTGATGACTCCCGAGTTCATGAACTGTCCGGTATCGAGCATCATGCCCCAGTAGCCGACGCCCGGATGGACAGTATAAGTGAGCGAGACAGTTTCGCCGTCCAGCGTGTTGCTGCTGTCCGACGCCAGGGCAAGGTCTCCCTTGACGTAGATGTTCGTGGGGGTGACGTAGTCCACCTCGTGCGTCTCGCGGATGCGAGCGTCTTGGTTGGCTGCAACCGTGACGCGCATACCTGAGAAGATTCCCGTCGTGGACGGGACTTTTAGATAGCCCGCGTTGTTGTCCCAACTGGTGACGTCCAAGGTCTGCGGCGTGTTGCTGGCAATGTCGTCGCCGTAGACCTGGGTGCCACCCTTAGAGGTGTAGCCCGAAACGTGGACCCAGTTGTCCGTGCCGTCAATGTCGGTCGTGCCCAGGGCATAGCGGTCCTCGACGAACCACTCGCGGCGTGCGAAGTGCCAGCGCAGCGTCAGACCTGACACCTCGTCGATGACGAAGAGCGAGGACAGCGACGACGAGACAGAGAGGCGTGTGTTGTTGGGGTCGGGCAGGAGGTCAAGGACGGGGAGGCCGATGTCCTCGCACGCGCCGTCTCCGGTGATTGCCCAGAGCGTGCCGTTGTAGGCGTAGGCGATGCCCTTCTCGACGACGAGGCAGCGAGAAGAAGCTGCGCCGACGCCGCCGCCCAGCGTGTTGACGCGGGGCTGCATGGGCGAGCCGTCGAGGAAGAGGCCCCAACTCTTGCCCAGGACAAGGACGCGAGAGTTACGCGCATCGCGGGAGGCAAGCTCGGTGGCTGCCTGGATGGTGCCCGACTCCTTGAGCGGAAGTTCGAGGACCATGTCGCTGGGGAAGCTCTCCCACGAATCGGGCGAGGCAGCGAAGTGGATGCGCGGCGCGTCGGTGACCCAGATGGCGAGGAAGTTGTCCCACTCGAAGACGCCGCCAGGGTTGCCGGGGATCAGGCCCTCGGTCAAGTTGAGTTCGGCGCCGAGGAGCGCGTCGGTGGCGGTGTCGAAGTAAGCCTGGGTGCCGTCCGGGATCTCGCTCAGGTAGTAGAGCGGGGCAGCGCGGCACGCTTTAAACGCGTCCGTCTGGGCGTTGGGGTTCGGCTCGCCGTTGGGGTAGTTCTCCTCGACCGGCACGACCTGCGTGCGGAAGAGTTGAATGCCCCGGATGGAAGATTGAGGCGGCGTGGGGAAGGGAATGAAGTAGTCGGCGCCACCGCTGCCGCTGACATCGCCACCCTCTTTGACTTGCGCGCCTTGGTAGATGACGACCGCGTCCGTCGAAACCTGTGTGTTGCCGCCCTCCTCGGAGTAACCACCCACGTTGTCCATCGTGGCTTGGTTGTCCATGTCGTTGACATCGAGCGGAGCAAAGCGGAGGTAGTGCCAAAGCTTGTCCCAGTCGTTCGGCGGGATGCGCGTCGAGAGGTAGGGGCCAAAGGTTTCGTTACCCTCGCCGCCACCTTGCGCGGTGTAGCGTTCGCCGTCCCAGAGACGCGCTTCAGCGATCTCGATTTCGTAGTCGCTCTCGATACCGGGGACGCCACCTACGGTGAACAGCGTGTACTGGCCCGCTCCCGCTGCGGTGTTTTGCGCCTTGTAGACGCCAATGCCCGCATTGAAGAGTTCGCCCCACGGTCCTGTGTTGCCGTCGATGAAGACTCGCTCTAGCCATACTTGGTACTCACCTGCCGAACCGCCAAGGCCCGCCTGTTGCGAGATGTACAGCGTGATCCAAGTCCACTGCTTGAGGTCAATGGTGTTGGCAAACTCGTCGAAGGTCTGGACGTCCGACCCATCGTGCCACTTCTTCTTGGCGATGGAGACGGCGGGGTCCTTACCTGTGCCGATGATAAGCGAACCCTCGTCCCGGCTTGAGTAGGCGCACCAGAGCGGGATGTCATCCGTCGAGGTGACTGCGTGAGTGTCGGGCGAACCTGCGGTAATTGTGTTGTCGAAGCCGTAGCCCAAGAACACGCCCTTCTCTCCAACGTCAGTCAGCGTGACGTTGGCGTTGATGAAACCGGCGGGCCACGCGAAGTACCTAGTGCGAATGTCGCTTGGGTAATCGTAGCCACCGTTAATCACTCTCTTGGAAGAGTCGGGGCAGAACGCGACGTCAACTTCTAGGTTGTTGGCCAGGGGGCCGCTGCGCGCGCCATAGCGGTCGAGAGCTTTGTTGGCCAAGAGCGTGAGCGGGAAGTCTTGCCGCCACATGCGCCCGTGGTACATGACCTGACCAATGGGGTCTGTTTGGCTGAGCGTAGTGCCGTTGGCAAAAGCACTTAGATAGGTGAAGTCGAACGACGAAGAGCCCGCCGTAGGACGGACGCGCGTCTTGCCTGAAATCCACCCGCTTTCCCAGCGGCAGCCGCCCCACAGAACTTGGTCGCGCGCCGAACCCGAGTAGCTTGAGCCCCAGAAGTTGATCCCGGCAATCTGCACAGTGCCCGCAGGTTCGCCGGGGAAGTTTTCCCACTCGTCGTCGGTGTGATCGTAGAGAGCGAGCGTAACGTCGGCGCCTGGAGCGTTGCCGTAGAGCGTTCCGGCACGACTAACAAAGATGGTGTAGTCGTGATTGTCGAGCAGCGTGACGTCTTTCGACCATTGGGTCAGGTCGTTGTCTCGGTGGTTGCTGCCGGAGGGCGCGTCACGCGTAACGACGATTGACTTGCGTGTAAAGTCGCCAATGGTCCTGGGCGGTTGGATCGAGACGACAAGGTGGTGCAAGCGCCAGTGCGTACTGCTGCTGATCGAACCAGTTTTGTACTTCTGGTTCTCGGCCCCAACCATAAACAGCGTTTGGTGCGACTTGCCCGTGCGGGAGTCTCGCCTGTAGCGGAAGGTGAACTGAAAGCAGCACTCCTGCGCGTTACTCCCGATCCACGGGAAGTTCTTGGGCGCGTTACGCGACACCCACTCACTCGGGCCGGGGGGGCAATAAACGCCTTGCGAAACGACAGACTCTTTGACTGACTGACCGACGTCTGGGATGCGGAAGGCAGTTTCGAGCGTTAGGCCAGGGAAGCTCTTCTCCGTGTGGAGTAGCTGGTTGTTACCCGAGTCGTAGTCGCGTGCGATGAAGCACTCGACCGCGTCGTCAGCTACGAGCTTGTCCTTTTCGGTCTCGCCGTAAGAGAGGCCGAAGGCGGGGTCGCTCGGCGTGCTAAACGTCTCGGCGCCAATGTATACGTTGACGCCGCCCGTCGCATCGCAGGGGTCAAGCTCGAAGACGGGGCCGACCGTGCCGTCGATGGAGACGTAGCGGTAGGCGTAGCGGACAAAGCCGTCGATGGCGCCAACGCCTTGCGGGGTGCAAGAGACCTTGGTGCTGGGGCGCGGGATGCCGAGGGGGCGGATCGACTTCGTCTTGTCGTCAACGATGTAGTTGACGCCGTTGGACGTAAGGAAGGCGCGGCGACCCCGGCGCTGGACAACGGCGTCTTTGGTGAGCGGCTTGCGAAGCTCGCCCGTGTAGCCAATGTCGGGCTTGGAGTTCGAGATCAGGTAGCCGCCCGAGGCTGCAACGTAGGCGCCGCCGGGGAAGCCACCTTCTGCGTAGTAGGGCGGCTGCGTGTCGGAGCGGACGCCAAGGTAGCCGTTGAGCGAGCGGTTGCCCCGGTCGAGCATCTCGTCGCCTTGGACCGAATTGACGTCGTAGTAGAGCACGGCGTCTTCGCGTTCTTGGAAGCTGCGGCTCTCGTCGTTGTGCAGGACAAAGCGAGAGAGTTGGCCGCCGAAGGGGGCGCTGTTCTCGAAGTCCACCTTGTCGCCGATGACGAAGCCGAGCGTCTTGTCGTAGGCGTAGACGATCGGGTTGGGCGCAGCGGCAGAAACCTCGACCGTGTCCACTTTGAGGTAGACGCTGTTGGCGTCACGCGCAACAAAGACGTCGTAGGACTCGCCACCCGTCAAGGTGGTCGAGTGCAGGATCTCGGCCCCGGTGTCGCTCCAGAACGCTTTAAACTTCCAGCCGCCGTCTTGGACAACTTCGAGGCGGACAAGGTCTTGTAGCTCGAAGACCGTGGAGGCGCGGAGGATCTTTGGCAGCGTCAGCTTTAGCTGGAAGCACCAGTTCTCGCGGGCGGCGGCGTTGGTCGTCGTCCAGAAGTACTCGTCGAAGTCGAGGTAGAACGGGACCTCGATGACGCCAAGGCCGCCGAAGCGGATAGTGTCAGGCTCGTCGCCGTAAAGCTGGGGCGCAGTGGGGATCACATACGAGTTGATCTCCGGGCTGCCGTAGGAGAGGACGTTACCTCCTTCGGACAGAAGGTCTTGCCAGACCAAGCCAGCATCGCTCGCGTCAGTGCTGCGGGCAAGCGCGTTGTAGTCGCCCGTCGTGTAGTCGTCGTTGCCGAAGATGCGGACGTTGTTGACGACGACAGGCGCGAAGCGGGGCAGCAGCGCCGACTCGTTCTCGCCGAACAGTTCGAGCGTAGGCGAGGGGATCAGTGCGTGCAGTGCGTCTACGTCCGGCGCAAGGGTTGGCGTTTCCGAGACGTACCACAGGTTGAGCCTGATCTTGTTCTGCCGGAAAGTGTTGAGATCGTGGCAGAAGAAGAAGTGGAAAGCGTTGCCGTTGGCCGTGTCGATGGTGCGCCGGGCCGTCTGGACAATGAAGTTACCGAGACGGTCGTAGGCGGAGATGCGGACTTGGGGCGCCCCAGCGTTTACGCTGCGCTCAACGTAGAGCGAGACGTTGCCGAAAGTAATGACGCGGCAGTAGCGGGTCGTCTCGTCGGTGTCGCTAGGGACGTTGAACGTGCCGAAGATCGTCCAACCAGTCGAGCCCACCGCAGTGCCCTGGAAGTTCTTGTCGGCGACGATGCGACCCTTGGTGCTGTCGTAGGTCGCGCCGAGCCGGTTGGGCACGGCAACGTCGTTGCGCTCGGTGCCCTTGCGCCGTTTAACGTGCGGCGCTTCAGGATCGACTTCGCGGCGCTCGTAGAGGGCGCCCATCTGAGGACCACCAGAGATACCGCGAGCTTCGCCAGCGATGCGGCGATCCATCGGTAGCTCGTCGATGCGATGTCTCTGGAGGTTCATCAGTTAGGGTAGGACAGGAACGTGTCCCAGGTGTCGTAAGTCTCGTTGCTACTGGCCTCGGAGCTAAAGGAGCGGCCAGTGCTCGTCTGCTCAGAGACAGGCGGAGACGATTCGCCAGACCCAAGGTCAAGGGAAGTGCCGCCGTAGAAGCCTTCGAGGAACTCGCCGTCGCGGCTGCACTGCCAGTAGTGCTGCATGACTTCGAGCGGGTCGTGGTAGGCGGGCGAGAACTGGAGGCGCGGGACGTAGCGGACAACGACGCGGACGCCGTACTGCACCGAGGGGGCGATCATCTCGATGAAGAGACCGCCGTCAGCAAAGAAGCCAAAGAGGTCTTCTTGTGACTTCCAGAACGGGTTCTGCGAGGTCACGGCGCAGGTCGTGACGTAGCGGCGGTTCTGCTCCGAGGTGTCGTCGGGGTTGAACCCGCCCTTGTTTAGATCGCCCGGCGCGTAACCCGGAATGGTGTACAGCGAGACAGTGACGGGCACGCGGCCACGCAGGTTGCCCTCTGCTCCGGTCAGCGGTTCGATGACCTGCTTGGCCGAGTTGAGTTCGGCGGTGTCGCGCCTGATAGCGACCAAGGCGACGTCGATGCCAACGATATGCACCGGCTCAGGGAGGAGCGTTTCGGCGCGGTGCGTTCGCGTGATAGTTCCCTCCTCTTCGAGGACAAGGTCTATCGCAACGCTTTCGATGGAGTCGGGGTGGATACCCCCTTTGATGTTGGTGACGGGAGCGCAGCAGCAGCTACAACCAAACTTACCGCTCTCGCAGCCACAGCCTTCGCCGCAACTCATGTCTTGTAGAACACCTGTTTGGGGTTGCTGGAGTTCTTGAGCGCATCGCTGGTGTCGCGCAGGGCTCGGTAACTCGCAGTGATGTCGTTCTGGTTAGCCGCGCCAGTCCAAGTCATGTAGCAGTCGCGGGCACGTTCAAGGACGGCGTCGAGTACCTCCTCGGGGTACTCCAGACTGTCGGAGTCGGACGCCATGCGCGGCTTGTATTGCGTTTGCGTGACTGTCCACTGGAGCGTGGTGTCGGTCGGCGCGGGCCAGAGCGAGACGGACGATGTGTCGTGCAGGTCCGAGAAGTTCTGCTCGTAGAACCGAGGCGTGCCTTCTTTGAACGGATCGCGCAGAGCAAGGCCCGGTTCGCGAGCAAGGCCGTCAGCAGTCTTGGCCTCTACCGGGAGGATCGAAACGATCTGACCCGTCGAGGGCAACTCCAGCGTGCGCCGGATGATGTAGCTATCGTTTGTTCCGGCGATGCTGCGGTTGGCTTTGATGCCCAGCAGAATGTTCTGGGAGCCGCTCGCGTCCTCAATGAGGAACTTGGTCTTGGTGCCGTCGTCCTCGATTACAACGAGGATGTCACGCGGATGCACATGGTCGTTCTGAACATGTACGCCTCCCACATTAACCGTGGCGCTGTGCTGCGTGACGGTGACGCTTGACAGGTCAAGGCGACCGAGGACGCTGCCCGTCATTTCCCAGCGGTTGAGGCCGGGGATGTTGTCTGTTTCGGCTCGTGAGAGTCCGCTGTTGATTGCCTCGTTGAGGCGTTCCGTTTCAACCGCAGACAACACGCCCAGACCAAGGCGCCGTTTGAGTCGGGTTCTTAGTTCTGCGCGTGTTGCCATACGATTGAAGCGGGTTGGGGTAAGGCAGCGGCTTACTTGCCGCCGCCCGATTTACCACCGGAAGGGGGAGGGGCTCCCCCGGTCAACTAAACGCTGACGTTGCCGTAGATCGTGAAGAACGAGCGGCGCCCGTTATCGACCGACCACTGGCGCTTCCACTCGATCCGCTTGAAGACGTTGGACCGCAGCGGGTGGGGCTGCAACTCACCGATCTGGCGGATGAACCCGATGCTGCCGTCACCGATGCCGCCAGCGCGGACAGTGTTCAGGCGGAGCGAGTTCCAGTTGATGCCGATCATCGGGTAGGACGCGGTCGTGTTCTCCGGGTCCGTCAGATCGTAGATCGCGTTCTTTGCGAGGTAGCGCGACCAGTCGATCGTGACACCACCGAAGGGGATGGTCCCCTCCTTGCCCATGTCGGCGCGAACCGGGTCGGGCAGGGCGCCTTGGGTGCGGAGCAGGTCGAGGAACTTCTCGAACTGGTCCAGCGTGACGTAGACATGCGTCGGGCGCTCAACCTCGGAGTAGGTCGCGTTCAGGATCGCCTTCTGGAGATCGCCAAACATTCCAGAGCTGTCGGTGCCGGTAGCCGCAACGTGGTACGGCTGCCAACGCGCAACCTCGTCCGTCTTGATGGCGGCGAAGGCTTCGTCCGTAGTCGTGCCGTCAGCGTCGCCAGAGTCCGAAGTAGGCGAAGACGAGTTGAACAGTAGACCCGGGAGAGAGATCGGGTAGCCCGCGAGGTAGTTGCCGTCACCAGGGTACGCGCCGTGCGCGAGGTGCGGGCCAGCCGGGATGTTGCGGTTGGGGCGTCCGGTAACAAACAGGATCTCCTCTTCGTTGAGGATCTCCATCATGTTCGCCTTGACGACGTTCGAGACGTAGTCGATGACGTTGCCCGGGGGCTGCGACTGCGGGAAGTTGATGTTCCGCGTGCCCGCCTGAAGCTCGAAGCGGCAGTGCGTCAGCACTTCGTATGCCTCGTCCGACAGGTTGTTGCTAGTCGGCTGGCCCGACAGCAGATCGGGGACGTACAGCGAAGAGTTCTCACCGCCATCGTACATGATGGGGTGACGGACAGCTTCGGAGTCGTTGACGACGAAGACGCGGCCTTGGGAGGCAGCGGTCTTCAGGAACTTTTCACCGGAGTCGGTGAGCGCGTTGATCGGATCGCGCGAGTAGGTGTCGATGGCCGTCGAGACCATCGTGTCTAGCTGACGGCTAGACAGTGAGGGGATTGTCACGGTTGGGTCCTAGCGGAGTGCTTTCAGGAAGTGGGTCGAACAGATGCCTCGACCGCACGACGCATGCGATCTTCCAGGGTCGAGTCGTCAGCACGTTTAGCGTTTAGCTGGACCGTGCCGTCAGCGTAGAGCATGGAGCCCTCGGGGGCCGACTTGGCGAGACCCGCTTGCGGAGCACCTGCTTGAGGGGTGCCGCTCGCGCCGGACATGGCGACGAGGGTGCGGATGCCCGCCTCAGTGAGCAGGATCTCGGGCGTGAGCTTGCCAGACCGGACGGCTTCAGCGTAGGTCGCTTGGACCTTGTTGTAGCCTTCCGAACCGGGATGCAGCCCCTCGCTGCCAAGGACGTTCAGGAACGATTCCTTGGCTGCTTCGCGGCGCTGGTACTCGGCGTCTTTAGCAACTAGAAGCTCTTCGATCTGGCTACGGTTCATGTAGCCGTCGTCTTTGAGCTTCTTGCTCTGCCGCTCGTCGTGCTTACTGACGGCGTCGTTGATTGCCTTGCTGACGTAAGACTCGATCTTGGAACGAACAGCGCCGTCCAAATCGAGATCATCCAAAGAGCGAACTTTTTGCTCCGTGGGTGCGACTTGCGCCGCTGCTCTTCCCGCTTCCTCAGCTAGGTCTACCTGATGGACAGGCTCCACGCTGGGACTTACAGGCTGCGTTTCCTCGGTGGCGGAGGGTTGGGTAGGTTCAGACACGGTTACCTCTCGGCTCGGTTTGAAGAAAACTACCCGGGGGGTAGCTTAGATGTTTAAAGCTCAATCGTCAACTCCCCCAACGACGCCCGGGTTCTTTCCGGTACGCAGTTTGTGCGGGAGAGTTGCCGCGATTTGGGCCTCCTTCGACTCGAACTTTCCGGTGTCGATGGAGATCCCGTGCTTCTTGTAAACCTGCTCCATCTGGCGCTTGGAAGTCACCATCCGGTCAGGGTGCTTGGGGTGAAGCTGGTGGACTAGCTTGCCGCTGCACCAGTCGCCTTCGGTAGAGACGTAGCCGCCGACGCGCTTGGCCGTGATGTCCTGCTCCTCCTGCTCGACGCCGCATGCAGGGCAGGGCTCGGGGCGGTCGGAGTCCGCCATGGACTTCTCGACCTCGAAGGGGCCGTGCTCGGGGCAGCGGTAGGGGTAGATCATCAGTAGGTCGTCTCTCCGATGCCGCCCTGGGGCATGGCTTGGGGCGTTTGGCCCGTAGCCAGGGCAGCGAGCATGTTGTTGTCCACCTCGCCGGGGCCAGCGCCCACGCCGGGGATGATGCCGCCCATGGAGGCGGGGTTGATGACCTCTTGGCGGCGCGCTGCGTACATGCGGTGCATGTCGAGGGCTTGGCGCAGGGCCATAAGCTCGAACTCGTCGGCGTTCCGGGCCACTGCCGCCTCCTGCATCTTGGCGTAGTAGGCGACGTACATGTCGTGCTGGTCGTCCTCGAAGACCATGATCGGCTCCTGCGTTTGCAGGAAGCGGATGTACCGCTCTTCGGGGCCGAGTTCGATGGTGGGAGCGTCGAGGAAGATGTCGGCGTCCTCGATGCCCATGGCGTTGCCGAGGCGGCGCAGAGCTTCGCGCGTCATGCGGGGGATGCCGCCTTGGAATGCCTGTTGTGCGTTGGTCGTGACGGTCAGCCACTGCATCAGAGCCTGGATATCGCCCGCATTGGACAGGTGGCCAAGCTCAACGGGGTCTACGTCGAAGCTGAAGCACGCAACCATGGGGTCGGGGACCCGGATGGTGCGGATGACGCCGTTGTCGAGGGGGATATCGACCGTCTTGCCGAAGATCTGGCGCTGATACTTGAAGCCGATCTGCGCGATCTTGGTCCACATGGCCGCCATGATCTCCAGGCGGTCGGCGTTGCGCTTGGATGCCGCGTCGGTGATCGCTGCGGCCTCGGTTGCGCTCTTGCGAGGGTTGCTCGGGATGCCCCGATCGCTCGGCGAGACGCCCGTGACGTCGTCGAAGAGCCGCATGTAGGTCTGGAGCGCGCCGAGGTACTCGTTGAGCACGGTGCTTTGCTCAACCGGGCGCATCGTGGCGTTGACGCCGCGCGTGTTGTCGTCGGCATCGACGCCGATGAACACGGTTCCGCCGGGAACGACGCTGCGGACGGCCTGGATGGCGTCGTCTTGGATCGCGTTCTTGTCGTAGAGGATCGTGTTGTTGCTGGTGCGGACCTCGCGGTCGATTTGCACGAGCGTTTGCACGATCATCCGCATGAGCGGGATCCACGAGAGCACCTCGGCGGCGGGAACGTCCTCGCTCGGGGCGGGATCGAGGAAGTTGCCGATGACCAGCGGGCACTCGGGGAGCGTCTCCGTGCAAACGTAGGTGCCGACCGGGTTCTCAACGTCCTCGGTCAGGTTGATCTCGGTGAGCGAGGGGTCCTTGTGGCGGTTGCGGGCCACGAAGATCGACATGGGGCAGCCCTTGCCCTTGGTGCCGTGGGCAAAGCCTTCGTGGTAGCACTCGGTGACGCGGACGATCTCCCAGGGGTGGGGCGCTTCCTGGCCGGAGACGTCGGGTTTCCAGTGCTCGGGCAGGTCGCCCCACTGCATGTCGTAGCCGTGCCAGTAGAAGCGGCGGTGGAACGGCTCGTAGCCGCAGTCGCGTGCCTCGACGGCGCAATACTTGACGCGGTTGTAGGCGACCTTCTCGCTCTTGTCGTAGGTGACCTTGACGCCGAAGTAGGGCGAGACGAGGCCAATGAACGCGGCGCGGCGCATGGCGGCCCGGAGGTCGCCGTGGTCGGTCATGATCCGCGTCAGGCGGTTCTGGTCGTCCGCGAGGTGGGCAGCGCCGGGGACCCGGGCCTTGGCGCGGAAGGACGGCACGCCCGGCGTCAGGTTGGCGACGATCTGGCGGATGCGCGAAAGGAACAGGTTGGCCGTGGTCTCGGGCGGGCGCCACGAGTACGTGGCCAGCGCGTCAGGGATAACGTGAGCCGGGATGCCCTGTTCGCCGATGATGAGGCTGGCTGCTCCGCCGAGGGGGTCGCGGCCCGTGTAGATGTCCGCGATGAGGCGCTCGTTGCCTGTGAGCGGCTCGTGCAAGGCGTCGGCGGACTCTTGCAGGAGGGCGGCGAGCGCCATGGAGGCGTGCTCGTCGAGCTTGTAGGGCTTACCAGTTTGGCCTGTTGTTTCCATGTGCGCTGGTGGTCCAGACCTTCAGGGAGTCACGGTTCGGGTTGGGTCCTCGTTCAACGCCGGGGAGGTCACCGCGCCGCTCGACCATCGTGGAGAGGAGGGCAAGGGCGGAGATGAGGTCGTCGGAGTTGGAGAGCGGGTACTCGATGAGGCGCTGAACGAGGATTTCCCTACCGGGGAAGTCGTTAGGGAAAATCAGGTAGCCCTTACGCATTGCGGTCTGCAATGACATAAGGCGGAAGGCCAAGGAGGCGGAGCCGATTTTCTGTCCACGGATCTTGACGCCTTTGATTTTACCACGTTCTTCCAGCCAAGGCGCGAACAGAGATTGGGACGCGACCTTCTCGATCCAGATGGACTTGAGATGCTTCTTGTGGGCGGGGACGCCGACGTCTTCGATCCAGCACGCGGCTGCGTCGGCGCCGCCTGGGATCTCCAGGGCGCGGACAGGGATGAAGATGTTCCGGTCGGGGGCGAAGCCCTTGAGGCCAAGCTTGTGGGCGGGCAGGACGCGCACGACGACGATGCCGTTGAGGTCTCCGGTGGTGCCGTCGATGCGGGCGACGGGGTCGTACAGGAGGATCTCAGGGCCGTCTGGGAGGCGCTTGAGCGTGAGGTCAGGGTCGGTGGCGGCCTCGACCAGTTCGGGCTCGAAGATGGCCTCCTCGGCGGGCACAGGCTCGCAGAGGTACTGGGCGGAGAAGAAGGTGCGGCTCAGGGCGTCCTGCTTCTCGATGATCTCGTCGGCGGTCAGGAAGGAAGGGCAAAGCGCGTAGGCGCCGTTGGGGCCGGGGCCTTTCTTGTCGGCGCGCTTGTTGACCGGGTTGACGCCGTCCCAGACGCCGAAGCGGAACTGTGCCCAATCTTCGCGGCGGGACAGGAAGCTGGTGACGTCTTGGAAAGCCCAAGGGGTGCCGATGTGGTTGATCGGCGAATCGGGCGAGTACATCAGAGGTTCAAGGGCTTCGATGAAGTCGATGACCTTCTGGCGGCGTGTAAACGTCCGAGAGTTCTGCTCGTTGGCCGGGTCGTCGATGACGGCGCGGGTGGGGTGGTTACCGGCGAGGTTCGACTCGACTGAGGCGGCGAATACGGAAGGCTCACGGCCTTTGCCGGCGCGTCCGTTGATGTTGAACTGGTCAGCGGGGCCGGACTTGCGGACGTCGCCCTGGAGGGCAAGCCAGGGGAACGCCTCGCGGACGGGCATGTAGAGGCCGGGCAGGATCTCCAGGTCGCCGTTGAGGCGGTCACGGATCTCCCCCACCAGCTTGCGGGCAAGGTCCAGGGTGGCGCAGGCGATGAGGTTGCGGGACTCGGGGTGGCGCAGCAGGTGGTGGCAGGTGTCGATGACCGTAATCATCGTGGACTTGGCGTGGCCACGGGGGACGATCGTCGAGGTCTTGGGCTGGCTGTGAACGTGCTCCAGCATCCGGCGATGGAAGGAGCCGAACTGCTTCCGGTTCGAGTTCGGCTCGCCCTTGTAGCCGAGTGCAACACCGAAGGCGATGGGGTCGCTCCAGATGTTGTAGATCGCGTCCCGGATTTGCTCCGGGGTGTAGTCTGTGGCTAAAACCAACGTGCCGTTTAGTATCGGGCAAGGCCCGGGCGAGTGCAAGGGGTGGGGGGCGGTCGGGCGACGGTGGCCTTGGGGCGGGGGGAAGCCCGCGCGGGGGGAGGCCGCCGGGGCCCCCGCCCGCGCGTGGCGGCGCGGCTCACTTGCGCCAGTAGGCCGGGACGACGCTGCCGGTCTTCTCGGCGTAGACGTCGGCGAACGCCTCGCGGGCGCGCTCGCATCGCTTCCACCATGCCGCGCCGGTGATCCCTTCCGGCGCGCCGAGTCCGGCGAGCAGGCGGCTCACCGTGTCACGGAGCAGTTCCGGGAGAGCTGCCACCGTGACTGCCACCGCCTCGCGAACGTCCGCGTCTTCCATCGGAGAGTAGGTCGGCTCGACGTCTTCCGGGGCGACGTCGCGGGCGGTGTGCTTCTCGCCGCTCCGCCTCCCCGTGACGGCGAGCATGCTGCTGCTCTCCGCCTGCTTCTGCCGGTGCGTCGCGGCAGTGATGATGCGCCGCCGCGTCTCTGCGGTGGGCGCATGCCGGAACGCCACCGGGGGCAGTTCCAGGCACTTGTCGCCGATCCCATCGAGCGCGGTGGACTCATCCACCCACGCGGGCAGGGGGAGCGCGGTGGCTCCATCCCTGCGGGCTTCGCCGCGCGCCTTCCCGGTGGCCCGGTGGGCGGCAGCGTTGCCGGTGGCCACCTCGATGAGGTGCGGCCAAGACTCGATGGGGGCGAACGTGTTGCTGTTGCTGTTGGACATGTTGTCTCTGCTGTTGCTGTTGCTGATGCGGGCCGGAGCACTTCGCCCCGGAACCCCCGTATCAGACACGTTCGGCATCCGGGCGTCAACACTGAAGTTCGATCCCGGATCCACCTACCTTCCGCCGGGGCGGCACCGGCCTGACACCGCAGTCCGAGATTCCGGGGCCGATGGCCGCAAGTGCCGCCGGGGCAAGGGTTTGAGTCCGGCGGCCCCGGAATCTCGCCGGACGGTGTCAGGCCGCCCCGGTCCCGGCGGAAGGTAGGTGTTCCCGGTCCGCCGGGGACGACGCTCCGGCAGTCCGCCGGGGCGGGCAACAGCCACCCACAACAGCAGAGACAACATGTCCAACAGCAACACGGGCGGCACTGCCGCCGGACTCCAGTCCTTCTCGAAGGCCGAACTGATCGCCATGATGGAGGCCAAGCTGGTCGAGGACGCCGAGCGCGAGCGATTGGCCGGAGTCACCATCGAGCGTGAAGCCGGTGTATCGAAGGCCGGTAAACCGTTCGACGTTCTCCAGATCAAGGGAGGCGAGTTCGGATGGCGCGGAATGAACCTCAAGCCCGCTATGTGGCGACGCTTGAAGTCCCTCATTCCCGACATCGACGCGGCAATGTCGAAGCACTACCCTAGCGAAACCCTGTAGTGCAAAGCCCCCAGTAGCCCTCACGGGTTGCTGGGGGCTTTTTTTGTGGTTACTCAGCGTGAAGCGTTTCACGCGAAGCCGTGAATCAGCTCTCAACGGAGATGAAATGAGTGAACAAATGCGCCGTGCAATGTGTGCGGACATCAACAACCAACTCGACTACATGGAAGTCACCCTGGATGGGTGCGATTGGTGTTGTGGAGGTGGAGACGAGCTTCGCGCTAGCCTACTGAGCAAGCTCAGGCAGCTAGGTGGAGAGCGCAAGCGGTGGCACCTACTGTTCACTGCTGACCCCAGTGACACCAACTGGTGAGCAATAGCCCTGCGGTTCAAACGAGCCGCAGGGCTTTTTTTGTAGCTACTGTGAGAAACAGCTTCTCACGGGAAGCCGTGAATCAGCATCAACAGGAGACCACATGCTAGTGAACATTCTTCTTGGCATCGGTGCAGTGTGCATGGCTGTTGTCGGCGCCTGGGTCATCGTGCAAGCGATTACACCCATCGACGGCGTCAACGAGCCTGGACTGTACCGCAAGCTCAAAGACAAGGAGGGCAAGCGTAAGTGAGCGAGCCCATTACTGAAGGCGAGGCGCTACGGCGCGCACTCGTACCGTTCCCCGATGCATACATTGGGGAGGACAGCGAGGGGCAACTGGTGATTTACACCGGGCTGTACCCCACAGGCACAGTGGTCATCACTGAGCGTGTCTATGGTCCTGAGCCCAAGATCATCGAGCTTGCTCCTGACTGGCGCTTTAGCAATGGGGCCAAGGGCGACGAGGAGTGCTGATGAGTATTAGGTGCAAACACTGCGACAGCCGCGTTCCCTACTGGGACAGCGTGCAAGGGTCCTGCTACTCGTGTCACGAGGAGTACGAAGCATGAGGTACATCAACGTGTACCTAGTGGAGCAAGCCTACGGTGGTCCCGAGGAGGGCGGATGGTGGTACGACTACGGCGTGCCGCATGCGTCCATCCCAGAGACATGCCCCAATGGCCTAGAGCACACGCTTGAGCAATGGCAAGCGTGGTGCAAGATCGAAAACGGTGCGCGCCCCGACTACTGCTCGGTTCACAGTCAAGGCGAGTACTGTGTCTCCGTTGAAAATGAGCCCGCAAGGGCTTGGCCGTCTGAGCGTCCCTTTTACGAGTGACGACCTGTTAGGGCAGGTGCGGCAAAGATCTTAGGCCCTAAGCGTCCTGTCCGGTGGAGCAGCACCGGGCAGGGGTGATGCGTTAGCTCTTGCGGAGTCCAAGGGAGGAATACCTTGGGCGTTTGCCGGGCGGTGCGATAGTTCCCTCCGATGCGATCATCGCTGCTTGAAGGCCATGGACTTCATCCCAGCTTTCCCTCCATCGTGCAACAACTCCCTCCACCTGTCCCATCATGTGCAAGGGCAAGCGAAGTGCTGTCGTCCGTCCCCACCGGGTTAGCTGCTCGGATTCCTGGGGGCGGACGGCGGTGCGCTTTTTCCGCCGGTCGATGTCAGGATCGCCCGCTCCCGGCGGAACGTACACGGTCCAGCGGAGTGCTGGATCGAACAACAGGAGACTACATGAGACAAATCACTCGGGACGCGGCCATCGCGTTCACCTGGGACCGCAACTTCAAGCGGGCAAACACCGAGGTCAGGGTTAGTCCTGGTGGTACGCAACTGCTGTTGCACGGCAACATCATTGCGGCTCGGTTCAAGGGTGGCACCCAGCGTGTTATGTACACCATGGCTGGCTGGGGTACGCCTACGACGCGACAGCGTCTAAACGGACTGCTTCAGTACCTGGGACACACCAATACTTGTGTGTATCAGGACAGGCATGAGCAGTTCGTCTGGCATGAGGGCAAGGACTATCCCATTGCTCCCGATGCCGACTGGTACATCAACAGCAACAACGAACTGGAGGTCCTGTGACCAAGACCAGAGAGGAGTGGCTCAACGAGGCCGCTCAACTTATGAAACCTTGGCTCCTCGATACCGAGGCGGGCAAGGAGTACGAGGACCCGTACATCAGTGTCGGGTTCCCGAAGGGTAGCCGTGGGCGCAACGTGTCCAACGCTATCGGCCAATGCTGGGACAAGTCTTCGTCGCATGACAAGCAGCGTGCCCACATCTTCATCATCCCCACGATGACCGACGAGATCGACATTCTCGCGGTGCTGCTCCACGAGTTGGTGCATGCCTGCGTGGGCAACGAGTGTGGTCACCGTGGTCCGTTTAAGTCGTGCGCCACCGAGCTTGGGCTTGAGGGCAAGATGACTGCGACCGTTCCCGGCGACACACTCAAGATCCGGCTGGAGCTACTGCGGCGTGAGCTTGGCGAGTACCCGCACTCGGGGCTCAAGGTGCCCAAGCGTGGCAGCGTTGGCTCGCGGCTGCTCAAGGTGGCGTGCCCGGGGTGCGGTTGCATCCTGCGTATGACGCAGAAGTGGATCAGTGAGGTAGGACCGCCCACCTGCGGGTGTGGCACAGACATGGAGCTTTCGCAATGAGATTGACCGACGACGGCACTGCGTTCACTGTGTGGATCAGTGCAAGCGAGACGTATAGCTGGGCGCATAGGTCCGGCAGTGCGTGGCCGTGCTCCCAGCTTTCTGGGCACAGGGTGCGTGCCACGTTCGACACCAATGGGCTGCTCGACTACGCAGTCGATGGTCGTGACTGCTATGACCTCGATTGCAGCGAGTTCAATGCGCTCATTGCTGACCACGTTGGCGAGCGACTCACGCCCGACCACCCTTGTTACTTCGTCACAGTGGGGCAGTTCCGATGAGCAGGTTTGCCGAGCAGTACTGCGAGTGCAGTGTGTGCAGCGCCGAGGTCCTCGCCGAGGGCAACTGGCATGGCGATGGCTGGAATGAGCCGCGCGAGTTTGAGCCGTTCGATGACCCTCTCCTTTGCGACAGGTGCAAGGACGGCGATGTTTACACCCTCAAGTTCACGGTGGTTGGTTACGAGGACTTCAGCAAGATGAAGTGGCCTCGTCACTGGCACGACTGGTTTGAGGGATTCGATTCCGTTTACGTTCAGACCGTGGAGGTCAAAAAGCATGAGTGATAGCAAGCGCAAGGGTTGGTACATCACCCCGGATGGGGAGCGTATCGACATGCCGGAACCGGAGAACGAGGACGGCACGTTCAGCCTCAAGCAACTGCAAGAGGCGGTCGGCGGCTACATCGAGGTGGTGCAATCCTCGCTCGACATGGCCAAGGGTCGTGTGATCCTGGCCGACGAGGAGGGGCTGATTAAACAGCTACCTATCAACATCGCTGGCACTGTTATGTGCGGGCGTCCCGTCGTGGGCAACATCGTCGTCATCGACGAGGAGTGCTGGTCGTGAGTGAGTGGGAGACCAAGACAGAGCGCACCGATAGCCACACTGGCGAAGGTGTGCAGCACCCCGACCTCAACTGGGCGAGGGAGTGCGTGCGTGCGAACAAGGGCGATCGAGTTACCGAGGAGGAGCTTGAGACCCTGTGGTGGCATGGCCTGATGGGCTGCTACCTGATGCAGTGGCGAGGGATGACCCTCGGCATCGAGAAAGACGGACACATTCACAGCTAGGAGGCTGACCAATGACCGAGACTCAAACGACGCGTGTAAACGTGACGATGTACCGCGAGGTGCAGATCCAAGTGGACGAGCGTGGGCGGTTCTACGCCATGCCGCCCGGTGCTCGTAAGGAACGCAGTGCGTCGGGCATGTACGAGATGCACCGCGTGCTCGACAAGTACTTCGATGCAGCAGAGCAGAAGAAGCGCAAGGGTTGCGATGTGCCCTTTAAGTACTGGGACGAGGACGACGGCCGCGTTTACTTGGCCCGCTATCTCGGGACCAGGGGGCGTGCGACCACTAACCATGAGCAAGGGCATGCGATGCAGCGCGTGGACGATGGCTCGTACTTCACCATCGACAGGTTTACTCGCAGGATGCGTGTGCTCAAGGGCGGGGATGTCGAGGAGGGTCGCAAGCTGCTTGAGCTACGGCACGATGCAGTCAAGACCGCAAAGCGTCTGCTCGCCGAGGCTCTCGTGCAGTACACGGAGGAGTTGGAGTGCGCGTACCTTCCCTACGCTGCCGATGTAAACGAGTTGAACACCGCGCAGACTCTCATGACCGCACGGATCCAGAACGCCATAAAGCCCAAGGAGGAGGCTACTGAGTGAACATATTCTTTCTCGATCGCGACCCAGCAACGTGTGCTGAGTACCACTGCGACAAGCATGTGAGCAAGATGATCGTCGAGTACGCACAGCTAATGTCTACGGCGCACCACGAACACGGCTCGACGCTTGCACCGCAGTGCTACCAGCGCACTCATGTAAACCACCCCAGTGCAGTGTGGGCGCGCGACTCAGCAGACCACTACTCGTGGTTGTTCGAGTTGTTTGTACACCTCAATGGTGTTTACACCCAGCGGTATCGCCGCATCCATCTGACGTTCGACAAGCTCGTCGGCGTCATCAAGAACGCACCTATCCTCATCCCCGATGCAGGTTGGTGCGACCCGCCGCAGTGTATGCCTGACGAGTTCAAGGGTACCGACACTGTGACTGCTTACCGCAACTACTACTGCGGTGGCAAATCGTTTGCGCGGTGGCAACACAGCCCCGCTCCCGACTGGTTCAAACTGGAGGTTTAGACATGGCGCAATACTTCATTGCGATCAACAACACTAAGCGCGAATGGATGCACCCGCACCGCTTCGGTGACGGGCTGAAGTGGCCTGAGTTGTGTGGCTCGTCGCACGGCATGCTGTCCGGGCTGGCTCACACGCTCAAGGCACCTAGCGGTAGGTGGGTTGGCGACGACGTTGCTATCGTGGGTGACTACGACAGCAGCGAGGTCTACGACATGGCCATGGACTGCTACAAGGACATCTCATTCATCGTCATGCGTGAGATGGCCGAGGATCCCTACGCTCGGGCTACCATGTTGAACAAGGTGGCGTGGGTTCGGGATGAACCGACCGACGCGGCAATCTACAAGGAGATCTTTGGTGAGTGAGAAGCTCAATCTGAACGAGATACTGGGCGACGAGTTCGATGTCAGTGCATGGGCTGCTGACTCATCGACCGTTTGGTTCTCGATGTCGGGAGTGTGGGGGGCAGAGCCCGCTGCGATGCTCGACAACCAGCGTCTAAACCCTATGAATGGGGTGGCGCGTAGGTACTTTCACCCGGATGCAGTCATCAAGCTGGGTCCGGCGTTGCTGAATCCTGAAGAGGAGGTGTTCCGCCTCTTCCTCACAGAACACGGGGAGTGGCAAGGCCCGTTTACTTCTTTTGCCAAGGCTGCGGCAGCCTATGCCGCGTTCCAACAGGAGACTTCAGATGAAGATTGAGACGAACCCCGGTTACGGGAACTACAACTGCGAGTTCATCGCGCACATCCAGCAGGGCACCTCTTCCCCTGTCACCGTCACCGCTACTCGTAGCCGTAGCAGGGACGACGACGTTGAGATCGTGCTCAAGGTGGGGCAGGTGGAGATCGCCAAGTTCAGGGCGAGTCGCTCGGAGGACATGCCTGCTCTGGCGGAGCTGTTTAACCGTGCGAACTACTACCAGTTCGTGCCGGAGAAGACGGACGACTGATGTACCACCATCCCTACGACAGGCAGGGTGACGACAACCGAGGACACGAGATGCTGGCTTACGTCATCATCTTCGTTGTCTTCGTTGTCGGGTTCATCGCTGGCGCTCTGCTGGTGTGAGTACAAGGGCGGGGTCGGGGCCGGGCGCTGCCCGGATGGCCCCTCGATCCCGCCCACTATCAGCGACCATTCGACGTATTCGATCGACGCAAGTCGGGGTCTCGGCGGGACTTGCGGCGGAATCCGGGGAAAACACGATTCGTCACGGAATCTCGGGGGCGATCGGTTATCCTGGCTCGGCATCGGGAACCCGTTTTCGGGCCGATCGGTCGTAAGTCTCGATTTCGTCGGGGTTTGCGTCCGTCGAATAGGTCGAATGCGCGCTGTAATACGGCGCCCCCAGAGCATGAGCTACAACCACCGAGGGAGAGAGCCGCGCCCCAACAGGCTGGAGATCCGCTTGAGCAACAGTGAGCTTGAGCGACTGGACCGCATCTGTGCTGAGACTGACCGCCCCGCTAGTGCGGTGGTCCGCTTGGCGCTGGATCGGTACGCCGATAACCTGGGTCGCGATGACTCGCCGACTGAGCAGATCGAGCAGCACACGGAAGAGCCTACGGGAGACCGTTAAACTGCTGAACCTGCTGGCCGCTCCGTCCGATGGACGAGTGGTCAAGGTGAGGGTTGTCCGTAACCTGCCGACTGATCGCCTCGGCGACTGCTCGCAGGGCAAGGATCATTACTTGATCCGTTTAGACGCAGCCATCATCGACGAACAACCCGATGCCGTGTGGATGCTCCTCGCTCACGAGTGGGGGCATGCACTGGCATGGGAGAACTGCACGCACAGCCATGGGGAAGCGTGGGGAATGGCCCTCGCTCGGGCATGGCGCATCATTAGTGGTGAACTATCACCGGGAGATTTAAGCAGTGACATGGACTGAGTTGTCCGAAGCGGGGTACTGGGTCTTCCCCACCAAGAACCGACAGAAGTTCCCGACCCAGTTTAATGGCCGCAAGTGGGACGTCCTCATCAAGGAGGGCGAGCACGAGTTGGCTCACGCCTACCTCTGTAGGGAGGAAGGCACAGGCGCAGCACTCTGCCCACAAGCAGGGGATCCCGTTCCCCTACTCATCCTCGACCTCGATACCTACGGCATGGAGTTCGACGATGTGTGGGCCAAGGTCTCACCCGACGCCGACTTGCCCAAGGGTGCGTGCGTTGTGGCATCACCATCGGGTGGCTACCACCTGTGGTTTAGACTCCCGCCCGACGTCATCGCGTCTCGCTTGCCAGCCACGATTGACTTCGGCAACGGCGTGACTGGTGAGATCAGGGTGTCGTCTAAATCCTGCCGACTCATCATGCTGCCTGAGTCGCTGGTCACCAACAAGCACGGCAAGGCAGCCAAGTATCAGGTGGCTCAAGGGGAGCTTGTGCCTGAGAAGCTGGCTTACCCGCCTGAAACACTGGCCGCTCGGCTGGTAGCTCGCCCGAACCAGGGCAAGCAGACTGAGACTGGGGGCAAGCCGACCGAGGCTCTCCACTTCCTCGATGTGCTGGAGCTACTGGGCGATGTGCCCGAAGGTAACCGCAACAACCTCGTCGCACGCATCGGTCAAGTGATGGGGCGACTGCACCCCGGCAAGGGTGTGGACCCGGAGCTTGTCTCTGCTGTGTGGGACAAGGTGGGTCCGAAGCTCGGGTCGTTTAAGCAGACCGAGTTCCGCACTGCGATGAACAGTGGGTGGAGCACGGGCAGCAAGAACGGCGAGAAGTATCAGGCCAGGGAGAAGAACCCTACCGTCACCGACATCAAAGCCGAGTGCGAGAGTGTGCTCGGTGGCTCACCGTGGATGGTCGAGGTGTTCGACTCCAGCGGCAAGCTCAAGGAGACGCTCGTCGGGTTCGGTGGCTCGGCTAAACGTAGGCACGAGGCGACCAAGGTGGCCACGCTGTCGGACGTTCGCCAAGTGCTGCCCGCACTCACTCGCTTGGCCAGTGCGCCGATGGATGTGGTCGCACGCAGTCCGCTGTTTATTCAGCCTGGATGGGCCAAGACGCTGGATTTCATGATGCAGGTGGAGAAGGGTGTCGATCACCTGGGTGTGCCTGTCGAGGATCGGTTCTGGGAACTGCTCGACGAGTGGGCACGCATCGCTGCCGGTGACCTCATCTTCCTTGAGGGGTGGACCGAGAAGCGACCGCAGGGTGCAGTCACTCCGTTCATCGTGTGGCCGCTGGACGAGAGCCCGCCTGCTCTCGTGCTGCCGCCCATGATTCAGGAGTCGTTGCTCACCCGGCTCGGCGACATCCCCAAGGCACGCAAGCTCAAGAAGCAGTACCTGCTGGACAAGACGCTGGTCGGTATGCGGAGCGGGAGCAAGGTCTGGTGCTGTCCGCTCGGTCAGCTTCCCATCAACTCACAAGAATACATCGGAGCACAGTATGAGCTATACGTTCAACAACGAGCTGAACGGACGGAGCATTAAACTCACTGCGTTCGACGGCCCTCCCGGCACAGGTAAGACTCGGCGCATTGTGCAAGAGGCGGAAGCCTGGGGGGAAGACGTTCGGGCTGCGGTGGTAACCTACACCAAGGACGCCGCCGCAGTCGTTAAACAGAGGGCGCCCGACATCGTATCGGGCACCGTCTACTCACTGTCCTGGCCATACGTCAAGGACTACGCCAAGGTCAAGGCAGGTGTGGCCCGGTACGCTGCAAGCTACACGCAGCGTCCGATCCACCATGTCTTCGACCCCGCACTAGAGCAGTACAAGGCGGACGCCCCCAGTGCCAAGCCGCCGCACCGTTTAGACGAAGCCGCACGACGTCTACACGGTTGGTCTGGGGGCGATCCGCCGTTTTCTCTCGACGAGCAGAAGCCTGAAGCGCAACTGAAGTTCATCCTGCCGATGGCCAAGTGGCTGGAGGTTGGCGCACCTGTGCCGAGGGAGGAGCAGTTCGACAGGCTGATGATCGACGAGTCGCAGGACATGTCGTGGGTCGAGCTTCGTGCTGCCCTTGCACTGGTCAAGGATGGTGGCGAGGTGTGGTGCTTCGGTGACCCGGGGCAAGCCATCTTCGGTACGCCCAAGGGGATGACAGGCAACAAGCTGCCGCCCGTGTGGGAGTGCGCCGACGAGCACACCATCCTCGACAAGGGCTACCGTGTTGGTAACCCCGTCGCTGGTGTGGCGGCCAAGGCTCTGCGCTCGTGGTATGACCGCCCGGCTTCCACGTTCGAGGCGGAGCACGAGACCACGCTCGGTGTGTGGGATGCGTCCATCGCACCAAGGACCGGGCTGGTCATGGGCTACTCCAGAGCGGCGGTGGCCAAGGCATTTAAAACCTGGGGGCTACGCCAGACTGGTGTGGTTCCGAAGGTGGCGAAGGCGGACACACAACTCGTGCTGTCCACTGGACATGCGGCCAAGGGAGCGGAGGCCAACGACATCTACTTGCTCCCGTGGTCTCGTGTTGCTATTGAGAGGTTGGAAGCCAAGGATCCGGCTACCCTCCGGCTTCTCTACGTCATGCTGACTCGTGGGAGGAAGCGTGTGTACGTCCCAAGAACCCTTAGAGCGAGACTGCTGTGAAGAGAGACGTCAAAGAGTGGCTACAGAAAGCCTACGAGCGAGTCGTTAAACAGCGCCCGAAGAAGCGGGAAGACCGGGGCTACGCCGCTGTACCTGCGGGAGCGCGTCCGACCAACAAGCTCAGTCGGCGTGCGATGTTCGCATCTTGTGTGTATCGGCGCGTTGGCTACATCGCACATGTGGAGACGGCGGAACTGGCGGGGCTTAAACTCTCCGACCACGCCAGCCCGAAGCGGCGTGCGTGGATGGAGGACGCTTGGCACCGAGGTGTGACTTGGATGCCGATGCTCGTCGAAGCTGCTGTCGAGGATGGTCGCTGGGTCATCCACCGCATCAAGGACTACGACATCGCCCACTTCCTCGCTGATCGTCAGCGGATGATGGTGGTGCAAGTGGTCGAGGCTGACCGGGCTTCGGGCAGCAGCGGGAAGCTGGCGCTGCTCAAGGCTGGGCTGTACACCCAGGACGGCAAGCGATGCCCGGTGGTGTTCGCTAGGGTGACCTACTGATGGGTTACTTCCGGCTACCTCGGCACCAACTCATCGAGCTACTGGACACTGCTGACGCCGAGCAGCAGTGGGTGCTCGACACAGAGACCAACGGGCTCGACGTCGTTGGTCACGATGCTCCGCACTACGCATGGTGGATCGGGCTCAGTCCGCTGGGCTCGCCCAACGTGTTCATCATCTCGCACGAGGAGTACGAGGAGTGGGGCCTGGAGGCGTGGTTTAAAAAGCTGCACCTCATCGGGCACAACTTGCGCTTCGACCTCCATGCCATGGACCTCATCCCCGAGGTGCCGTGGCAGGACACGATCGCCGCTGCCTACTTCGGACACACATCGGGCAAGCGGTCGATGGACCACATCGCTCGTGTAAACGGGTGGTCGAACATCGAGACGCCGGACTTGCTCAAGCAGGGCAAGATCGCACAGGTGCCCGAGGAGCAACTGTTCGAGTACCTCGCCAACGACTGCATCATCACGAGCAAGATGGCCAAGCGGTTCCAGATGGAGGCTGCCTCGTTCGACTACCGAGTCGAGCAAGCGGTCTACGAGATGGAGCGGCGGGGCATCCGGCTACTGCTCGACCAGTTCTACGTCGTGGAGCACGAGCTTGAGGAGATGATCGAGGAGCGTTTGAACGCGCTTAGGTCCGAGGGGCTGGAGGGTAACCCGGACTCGCCCATCCAAGTGGCTGACTGGCTGCTGTCGCGCAAGCGGCGGCTGCCTCTCACTGCTACGGGTAGACCGAGCACCTCCAAGCTGGCGCTGCAACGGCTGGCCGATGACGGGGACGACCTTTCGCAAGCGGTCATCGACTACCGCAAGGCGACCAAGCTCAAGTCGGCGTTCATCGAGCCGCTGCCTCGCATGGCGCAGGACGGGATCCTGTATCCCAGAACTAATACAACCCGCACCAGAACTGGTAGGTTCTCGTGCGACACACCCAACCTTCAGCAGATCCCCAAGCGGGGTCCACTGGGCAAGGCGTTACGCGGTTGCATGACCTCTCCAGCTAACGACGGGGTCATTGCCTGCGACTTCTCGCAAGTGGAGCTACGGGTGGCTGCGGCGTTTGCCGACGAGCCCGTACTGCTGGAGGCGTTTGCACAGGGGCGCTGTCCCCACACCGAGGTTGCTGCCAAGATGCACGGGAAAGGCATCGAGGCGGTGACTGAGGAGGAACGGTTTAAGGCGAAGGCCGTCAACTTCGGAATCCTCAATGGGATGGGGGCGAAGCGGTTGGCGTTTGAACTGAAGGCCGACAAGGGGACAGCGTCTCGTTTCCTCAATGACTACAAGCGCAACCTCCCCCGGTTGAACGACTGGATGGAGGGCGTGTGGCGTGAGGCCGAGGAGTTCCGTGTGGCCAGGACAGTCTCAGGGCGGACCCGCATCTTCACCTCGAACGAGGAGACGCGACCCGCTGTGTCTGTCATGGTGCAAGGCTCGGCGGCGGAGTTGATCCGGCACTCACTCGTGGCTGTCCACGAGGCGGGGCTGGAGCCGCTGCTCACTGTGCATGATGAGATTCTCGTTGGGACGGCTGACGAGGCCAAGGCGGAAAAGCTACGGGAGGTGATGGAAGACGCGGCCAACGATGCCTATACTTCCACCTTCGGCAGCGTGAAGTTCACCGCCGAGGCTGACCTTGGAGGAACCTGGGGCGATGCCTGACCAAGATAGAGAATCTATTGTGAACCTCATCGACCGACGCATCCGAGAGGTGCTGTCGGAGATGGGAGACCGTCCACCGAGGGATAAGGAAGCCCTCGCTGGGACCGTGGAGAAACTGTTGAAGGCCAAGCCATTGGCCGCAGACCACGGGCTCAACCTACTCGAAGTTCTTAGAACCCTAGACCGTGGTCCAAGACCACTTGAGGATGAAGACTCATGAGTTCCGACTCTTTTGATCCTGATCGCCTGCTCAACGCCACCATTACCGAGGCTGAGTACGAGGGCAAGAAGGCCCTCACCCCGGAGGGCTCCTATCCCTCCTGCACCATCACCGACGTCCGGGCTTTCGAGCCTCACGAGAAGGCCAAGGAGAAGGGCGTGGAAGCGCGCTTCCTCGTCGTCTTCGACTGCCCGTCCTACGACGGGGACCTCTCCACCTTCATCAACTACAAGCGCCCGCTCAATGCGAAGGCGACGTACACCAAGCTGATGAAGGCGGTGTGGCCGGACAAGAAGGTGGCGCTCACCAAGACTCCCCGTGATCTCATCGGCGAGTCCGTCAGCGTGAGCGTCTTCCACGAGGATGGCGACTTCGGGGAGTGGGCCGAGTTCCGGTTCACTCCGGCGCGCTGATCGCAGGACAACACAGCAGTCTTCGGGGGGCGGACTATAAACGCCCCCCGCCTTCATTTATGGCTGAACCAGATCAGTACACCGAGACCGTGATGGTCGGCAACCTGCCGTTCGTCTACTTCCCCGGTGATTCGGGCGGGCGTTTAATCCCCGCCCACCACATCAAGTCCATCGTGCCTGACTTCAAAGGGTCCGGCTCCATGGTTTTCCTGACCGACTCCGAGAAGGCGGTCAAAGTTTTCCAGACACCAGAAGAGATTGCCAATGACCTCGTCGAAACCCCGGCTGCCGAAGCCGAGTGAACCGTTCCCCGACTGGTCACGCTTCCTGAAAGCCGTATGGCTGTACGGGATGAGCGTGGAGAACGCGGACCCTGTCCTCGTTGACCAGCATGTAGACAACGCAGCCAAGAGCATCAAGGGCTCGATGGTGCAGCGCAACGAGGCGCAGCGCATCCGACCCTCGGCGTTCCTGGCGTGTGCAAGGCAGACCTACTACGCCGCCAACGGCGAGAAGGGTGGCGACATGCCGAGCCACATCGGTAGCACGTTCGCCGTTGGGCACCTGCTCCACGAACTCAGCTACGCAGCGGTCAAGGCTGCGATCCCGGCTGGGTTTAAAGTCGAGACCGAGAAGCCTGTCGGGCTGCCCGACTGGTGGCCGGACGACTACGAGCGGTTCAACCAAGAGGGGCATGTGGACATGCTCGTCACTGCCGAGGACGCTGACGGCTGGCTGCCGGACGACGCTCCCAAGACCATGCTCGTGGACTTCAAGACCATGGGCGGCTTCTCCTACAAGAAGCACGGGAAGACGATCTGGGGCGAAGACCCCGACGCCTTCGGATACCTTGCTCAGTTGTCCGTTTACGCTGACGCTCTTGGCGTCATCGACGGCGGTGCAATCATCGCAGGGATTAACCGCGACTCGCTGACCCAACCGCTCCTGCCTCGCTTCATCGAGCCCCGTGCTCTGGTGGCCGAGCGGGACAGGGTCAAGATCGCAATCGAGATGGCCCTAGAGGGGTCCGACCCCGGAGAAGAGTTCCTTGTCAGACACGACCGAGACGCCTACTTCCAGTGCGGACGAGGCGGAAAGCCTGGGTACTGCGCCTTCCGAGAGCAGTGCAACGCAAACCCCTCCCGCTGAGGAGGACCTGTCCACGGCGATGACCCGCATGAGCGACTTCGAGCTTGTGCAGGTTGCGCTGGTAGCCCTCGCCATCTTGCACAAGCGTGCGGCAGGGGTTGAGGATGGACCCGGTCAATAAGCCGGGGCACTACACTCAGGGGGGCATCGAGACCATCGACGCGATCGAGGCTTCGATGTCCCCCGTTGAGTTTCAGGGGTACTGCAAGGGCAACGTGCTCAAGTACCTCTGGCGCTATCGCCACAAGGGCAAGGCGGAGCAAGACCTCCGCAAGGCGCGCTGGTACTTGGACCGTTTAATCACCACGGTTTGCGAACCCACCAGCTTGGATAGCGAGCCTCGCTCGTGACGTTTAACGTCAGCCAGTGACGCTCGACGAAGCGGTCAACGGCATCGACCGTTGGGCGCCAGTGCTTCGGGCAGTAGTCATGCCCAGCGAAGATCCCACCAGGGCACACCTTGGGCCACCACTGGTCCAGCGTGTGCCCTCCTTCTTGTCCCGTGTGCGCGTAGCCATCGACGTAAACGAAGTCGAAGCTCGCGTCCTCGAAGAGGTCAGCCGCAGCTTTAAACGTCTCGCGCAGCACTCGGGCTTGCGGCATGGTCCGCACGACGTAGTGGTACTCCAGCAGATCGTGGTGGTCCGCCCACCTGTCCACGAGCCATAGCTCGTCGAACTTCTCGCTGTTGAGTAGCTGCCGTGCGTAGTGACCCTTGGCCACCCCTAGTTCAACGCCTCGTGAGCCCCGCTGTAGCAGCGTGGGAAGCTCTTCGCGCACGCGCGGAGCGTCAGTCCCTTTGCTCACGCGCAAGCTCCCGTAGCTCTTTCAGGTACGCCGACGCTCGGCTGTGCAAGCGGTCCACCTCGCGGTAGACGTCACGGTACGCGCCCGTGCGGGTGACGTTGAAGAGCACCTGCCCGTAGCTCGCGCCGTCAGGGTTGGTCGTGACCCGTTCAAACAGGTCGCACTCGATCTCGCGCAGGAGGGTGAACTCCTTGTGGCGTGCGAACGCCAGCGCCGTCGAGTTGAGCATGACCTCGGGGTCACTCGGGTCTAGCTCGTACCGCTCGGAGTAGAACTTGGCCAGTTCGAGCGTGGTCTTCTTCACGATGGCCAGCCCCTCGACGCTACCGAAGCGCGCGACGGCCATGTCCTCGATCGAGTCGAGCTTGTTTAGATCCGCCTTACTCTGCGGATCCGGCTGTGTCTGCTCTGGTTGCACTGTAGCTGTTCCTCTGCTGCTCCTGTAGCCGCATAGCTAGTTCAAACGTGGGCAAGAGCACGCAGTCGATGTGCGTGTAGTCTAGCAGTTCTGCTGCGGAGACGCGGTTCCTGCCCCCGCATACGATGTTGACCACGGGCTTGTCCGGTAGCCTACTGGCTACAGCGCCGATGCGCTCTAGCTCAAGGCGGAGATCCTCGTGGGGGCCACGCACAACGATGACTGGGTTAGCCAGCCCAGTGTCGTCGATGGAGCGAGCAAGCTCCTCGGCGAACACAGGGACGTCACGCACGAAGAAGTCTAGGTCCGCAATGGGCATGCACCTCACCTCGAAGGTGTGGACGCCGATGCCTTTAAAGCGCATGCGGCCAGCCAAGTTGCGTAGACGAAGTTTAGACATCTGGGATTGTCTTACTGAACATAAGAAGAGCGGCCAGGGTCGCGTCGTTTTCGTGTGAGGTCACGCCTTGGTCAGCCGTGATGGACTTCACGACCGCCTTGACCTCGCTCTTCTTCGGGATGAACTTGCGGTTCCACTCCTTGTTGACCGCTCGACACACCGCCTTCTTCAAGGACAGGGGGGACGCGTGTCTAAACGGGATGTTCCTAGCGTGGGACCAAGCGACGATAATCGACGAGACCGCCCACAGGAATGCGGTGGTCTTGATCTGCCCCATGATAAACGGCGGCGTCTCACTCGCAACCGCCTCG
>Ga0208767_1000247_pt1 | contig 41183 bp, 56 predicted proteins | sample VirMetDEL_Mar_21_FD_184514 | JGI IMG/M metagenome (GOLD analysis project Ga0208767, IMG submission 184514) | Aqueous microbial communities from the Delaware River and Bay under freshwater to marine salinity gradient to study organic matter... | ecosystem: Environmental > Aquatic > Marine >...
AGATGCTAAACGCGCTGGAATGGATATAGCACTATTAACAGAGGATTTCTTTATCGACTCACATTGGATTGCCCCTCAGAAGCTGGCTGAGTTTTATAAACGTGTACTTAATTAGGTGTTTAATATGCTCGGCACCCGCAGAGATTCACCATCTTTACACTAGAAAGGCATATCCTGAGCATATAGATGCTAAATGGAACCACTTAGAGTTATGTAGGACCCACCACACGCAGATCCACGCTATAGGTAGAACGACCTTCATAAAGAAGTATAGGTTAGAGGATTATTTTAACGAGAAGGGTTGGGAGCAGTGCCAACTCTCTAATAAATGGATAAAGCCAATATAGGTAACAATAGATTATCTATCAGGGTTAATAATCTAGAGGACTTATGGAAACAAAAGATAAAGAATTTTTGAATGACCTTATAACAACTATTCGTTCTTTTAGTAATGAAGAACTTAATAAAAACTATTTATGGAACCTAATAGAAGTTATGCAAACAGAGGCTAATGACCATGGAGATAGGGCTATATTAAAAGTCGAATCTCTATATAGAAGATTAGCGGAATTATAGATAATTATATATCATCTACCAAAACCGTCAGTCTTTTGACCCCTTAATTTGACAACATACTCCAATGCCTTGAAACTTTAATCTGTGATTAAGAAAAAAGAAAAGGTGTATATCTCATTCAATCAATTTTCTGATAACAGGAAGAAGTATCTTCAAAAGTTAGTGTCAGGGGAAATAGAAATCTATCTCATTAGTAATGACTACCCACCTTTGAAATTATGTTTAGCCGAACTTAGTTAGAAGGGAGCTAAAATTGAACTCGAAAAGGATATTGGTTCTCAATGATGTTCATGCGCCCTTCCATGATTCAAAGCTAATAACCATAGAGGGTAGAGGTTTAGTTCTCGATGTTGCTAAAGATATAAACGTAGATGAAATTATAATTAATGGTGACCTTTTAGATTTTTACTCCATTAATAGCCACGGTGCTAAACACCCCGATATTCAACAAAAGCTAGAAGATGAACTGATCTGGGGAAGAGAGTTCATCGAACACCTAAGAAATCGCTTCAACTGTAAAATTACATTTATATTTGGGAACCACGAATGGAGATTAGATCGCTTTATATTAAACAATGCCCCTATGGTTTGGGGGTTATTGAGTCTTAAAAACTTCATGGAGCTAGAAAGATTTGAAATAGATTATTTGGAGTATAACGATGCCTATAGAGTACATGATAGTAATTTGTTTATTCAACATTCTCCACCATCTTACGGTGTTAATGGTGCTAGAACTTCACTACTTAAAAAACTCGACTCTTCACATATCTACGGCTGTACTCATCGTATGCAACACGCTGCTGTTACTGGACATAGTGGTGAACTATACAACGCCTGGTTCAATGGGTGGCTGGGTTCCGTAGATGAAACTCAAGAGCACAAGAGGGTTTTCTCGTATGCTAAAGGTCACGAGAACTGGCAAAAGTGTTTCTCTATAGTAAACCTAATAGACGACAGGGAGTATCACGTTCAACAGGTTCCGATTATAAACAATAGATGCGTTGTAGATGGACAGCTTTATGAGGCTTAGGTATGTGGCACTCATTATTGTACTTTCTCAATGCGTTATTACACCTTCAAAAGATGTCAGATATGGATACAAGGAATGTCTTATCACCGAATTTCAGAACATCAACGGGGTCACCTTTGAAACCTGCTACCTGTATTCAAGTGACTAGAATCTACATTGTTGACTTTAGGGGTAAAAAACTAAAGACTAAATACTACGTTAAAAACTCTTAGGGAGTAGATATGGAATCAGGTTCCACCGAGATTAGATCAAAAGAAATCCAGTTAGTTAACATCAACGAATTAATCCCCTACGAAAAGAATATGAACTCACACTCGCCTGAGCAAATCGATAGGCTGTGTAAATTGATTGAGTATCAGGGATTTCGAGATCCTTTAATTGTTCAAAGGGGAACTAATCGTATCGCGTGTGGTCACGGTAGGTGGGAATGCGCTAAGAAGTTAGGCATGGTAGAGGTTCCTGTTATTTACCAGGAGTTTGAATCAGAGGAGCAATTCTATTCCTTTGTTGTTAGTCATAACGCCATAGCTGAATGGTCAATATTAGACCTGGGGCAAATTAACACTGATATTATCGATCTAGGTCCTGAGCTTGATATTGAAATGCTCGGCTTAAAAGACTTCGAGGTTGAACCGCTTGATAGGTTAGACCCTCAGTCAGATGAGGACGCTGTCCCCGAAGTTGAACACCCGATTACTAGGCGGGGTGATGTTTGGCTCCTGGGGAATCATAGAGCTATGTGCGGTGATAGCACAATGATTGATGATGTGGATAAGTTAATGGCGGGGGAAAAGGCTGATATGGTTTTTACTGACCCGCCCTATGGGATAAGTTTAGGGTTTGAAACACCGGAGCAAGCCAAGGCAAGAAACAGAAGAACAGATGGTCTTGTTGTTAAAAACGATGACTTGCAGGACGGTGATTTACAGGAGTTACTTACAGACTCATTAGCTCTTTCAACAGCAAACCTTAAGTCCGGTGGTGCTTTTTATATATGTAGTCCGATAGATAAAGAGGTGAGAAAGTTCATACAGGCTTGTGAGGACAATGACCTTCATTACCAAAGCGGTTTGGTTTGGAATAAATCTAGTCTTTGCTTGTCGAGACATGACTACCACCCAAAACATGAGATTATACATTACGGTTGGAAAAAAGGGGCTGCGCATAATTGGTACGCCGATAGGAAACAAACAAGCGTCTACGACTTCGATAAACCGTCAAGGTCTGAAAACCACCCAACAAGCAAACCTGTTGATTTGGTTTCTTATTATATTGGAAATGTTAGCAAGTCTGGAAACCTTGTTATTGATTCATTTCTCGGCTCCGGTTCCACATTAATCGCCTGTGAGAAAACCAACCGTAAATGCTACGGCATGGAACTAGATGAAAAATACTGTGATGTGATTATAAAGCGTTGGGAAGAGTACACCGGAAATAAAGCCACGCTAGAGGCAACAGGTCAGACTTATGCTGAACTAAGGGTAGAGAGAGATGATGACGCGGAACCGAACGGTATTAAAGAATGAGCGCATCTAAATATGATGAATCTTACCCAGAGAGACTTATAGAGCACATGAGTAAGGGTTTGTCCTATGAGTCATTCGGTGCTGTTGTTAATGTCGGAAAGACAACAATGTATGACTGGGAAGGGCGGCACCCAGAATGGAAAGAAGCCAAGGGTGTGGCATTTAATAAGGCTCAGATATTCCTCGAGCAAAGATTGGTGGCTAAAATATCAGGAAATGATGTTAAAGGGCTTAATGTAAAGGCGATCGACACGACACTTTTAATTTTCGCACTTAAAACAAGATTCCACGAGACATATGGAGATAAGACTAAATTAGAGCATAGTGGTGAGATCGTAATGCCGGACATAGGTTTTTATCGTGACAAACCAGAGTCTTCTTAGTTATCAGTTCGATACACTCGACTTATTAGATCAGTATAAATTTGTTTTACTACTAGGTGGAATTGGTAGTGGTAAATCACACACTGGCTCACCGTGGACTATTAAAAAATTTAGAGACTCATCGGACTCATTAGGTTTAATTACAGCAAACACCTACGGTCAGCTTCAAAAAGCAACACTCGCATCACTGTTTAAGAATTATGTGGATTGGGGTATTCCCTTCTCGTATAATCAGCAAAAATCTCTATTAACTGTGGGTTATAAAAAGCAGTTTCTTTGTCTTGGTTTGGATAATTTTGACAACCATAGAGGTATAGAGGTTGGTGAATGGTGGGGTGATGAGGTTGCATATAATAAAGAAGAAGCCTTTGAGGTTATGTCAGGTAGGTTAAGGGATAAGCGTGGGAAGTTAGATGTTCTCTTTACAACAACACCCAAAGGGTTTAACTGGTTGTACCATTACTTTCACCCCGATGGCGACAATCACAACCCTAAACTCTATCACTATGTAAAAGCTAAAACTCAATTCAATCATCACCTTCCAGATGGCTATGTGGATACCCTTCTTACTCAATATGACGAGAAATTAATCCAGCAAGAATTAAACGGTGAGTTCGTCAATGTTACGAGTGGTAGGATTTATTATTCTTTTAATTCTGATATTAACTGTGCCCCTATTAAAAAACACCCAAATTATCCATTATGGGTAGGAATGGATTTCAACCCTCACAAAATGTCAGCCGTAGTTGGTCAAGTAATTGATGGTGTACTGCATATTATAGATGAGATATTCGACACCTCACCAGGCTCAAACACTGAAAAAGTGTGTAGAGAGCTAATTTCAAGACACGGTCAAAAACTAACAATAGTTCCCGACTCTACTGGTAAGAAGGCAACATCTAACGCCTCCAGGTCAGATATTCAGATATTAAAAGACTACGGTTTTAACGTGAAAACAGCTACAAACCCCTTTCGAGTTGACAGATATGCCGCTGTTAATGGAGCATTAAGTAAACAAAAGGTGGTCATAGACTCCAAACTCAAAAACTTGATTAAGGATTTAGAATCGGTGAGCTACAAGGAAGGCACAGATAAGCCAGAAGTTGATGATCCTATGCTAACTCACATGAGTGATGCGTTTGGTTACCTTGTTTACAGAACCGTTAATCCACTACTAAATAAACCATCTAAAATCACAACATATCAAAGGTAATTCATGGACTTGAATACACTAGAGGGTAGAAACCTCCTAATTGAACAAATCGCATCTACTGAGAACGTAAAGCGTAAAGCTCTTTCTCTTAGGCAAACTGAAATCTACGGGGATTACCTCTATAATCATGTTTGGGATAATATCGCTGGAAGATTTTCAGAACAGACAGCATCTCAAATGCCTATTTGTGCTTACATTAATCTAGCTAGAAGGATTGTAAAAGCCGAGGCTTCTATTTATAAGGACGAGCCATTAAGAACATTCAGTGATGTATCAGATGAACAGAACGAGGTGCTTCAAACTGTTTATAAAGAAATGATGGCTGATGTTAAGCTCATGCGCTCTAACGAGTCATTTAAGCTACAACAGCAAAACCACGTGATGATTGTTCCTAAAGACGGGAAGCTAATCATGAGGGTTTTAAGAAACCACCATATTGATTCTATTCAGGATCCCAATGACCCAGAGACAGCTATCGGTTATGTAATTAATAACTTTGATAGAACCTTCTTCTCAGATAATAGGCGTAGAGATAATCAGAATAATAGAACAGGTAGATTTAATCAGTTCACCAACCAGAGAAACGATGCGATTGATGAAGTAATTGGTGATGAGGACGATTGGAAGAGTGTTAAGAAGCGTTACTTAGTATGGACTAAAGAGCATAACTTCATTATGAACGGTAAAGGTGAGGTTGTATCTGAGACAGAAGAAAACCCTATCGGCATTGTTCCAATTATCGACATCTCCCAGGAGAAGGATTTTACCTATTGGGTTAAACAAGGTGATGCGATTGTAGATGCTACCCTAGATTATAATGTAACGATGAGTGATGTTGGTCATATCGTACAGAACCAAGGCTTCGCTCAGGCTTATATGATTGCCGATAAAGATATGATTCCCGATAACCTGCAAATCGGACCTAATAGCTTACTCCACCTTCCTATAGATCAGTCATCTGAACAACGCCCAGAATTTGGCTTTGCTCAAACAGGTGCTGATATTGAGGGTGGGTTAAAGTATGCCAATGATAAACTAATCGCATTCCTTACCAGTAGAGGATTAGACCCCGATGTAGTTACTACCTCAACAGATGGTGGTGCTTCTAATAGTGGTGTTCAAGAGTTTCTAAGAATGATGAAACACTTCAAAGCCACTAAAGAGGATTACGCTACTTACCAACGTGCTGAAACCCAAATCTATGACATTATTAAATCATGGAACAACTTAGCACCCGAGTTATTAAATCCTAAATATACTACCTCTCAAATCTCAGAAGATTCAGAGCTAATGATTTCATACGCTGGTCCTGAGATGCTTCAAACAGAACAAGAGAAGGTTGACGTATGGGCTTCTAAGATTGAAGCGGGTGTTGCCTCCAGGGTAGATGCCATCATGAATTTAGAAGGGTTAGATAGAGAGAAAGCCATCGAAAGGCTCGAAGAAATAGACATGGACGATATGAATGGGAATCAAGACACTAGGGGAGCCGATAACCAAGAAGATCAAACTAGATTTAACGGGTCTGAATCGGAGTCAGAAGAAGAGAGCTAAGGAAGAAGCTGGAAGATTGATTGTAGAAGGTATTCAAGACCATCTTGACCAATCTAAAAGCCCTGTCTCTGGTGGGAGGTTTAAAAGACTCCTAAAAGATGGAACGCCCTCTCTTTTGTTTGAAGAAGGTGATCTAAGAAGTGCTATCGTTTCAAAGAACCGTAAGGGTGATGAAATAGAAGTGGGTGTCTTTAAGAGCTCAGAGTTAAAGAAAGCATATAACCATAATATCGGTGACACTCTTCCAGTTAGACAATTTATTCCAGATGTAGATCAGAACTTTAAAAACAAAATAGTCGAACCAGCTAAAAGAAAAATAGAAGAACTAAAGGGCGGTGAGCGGGCTAACAATCAAAGAACCTTATCGTCTTTATTAGATGAGGCTTTTGAGAGTGCTGTAATTGAGAGTGAGTCAACAGGTAGCGGTATTGGTCTAACTATCGGCAACCTTCTGGAGAACTTAGATGGCTAAAACCAGGATAGGTAAAGGGTTAAAAGATTTACTTACCAAGAAGCCTAAAAAACTGGCTCTTAAAGCTCTTAATAATCCTAAGTTAGCTAACCGCATTAAAAACAGGCTATTACTACCAATTAAAAAAGATGGAACCCTACCTAGTGGTAAAAGTGTCAAAGGATTGGCTGACTCAACTATTGAAAGGCGTAAAAGATTAGCCACGGTAAACAGAACATCAAGATTCTATAGTGCCGCCACCTCTAATCTCACCTTTACAGGTAAGTTTCTCAACTCATTTAAGGCTAAAATAGAACAGAAGGGTAAAAAGGTAGAGTTCTCGGCTTTTCCAACTAACGACCATAAACCCTATAAGGGTGTTAAGGGTAAGAAGATAGGGAAACTAATAACTAACGAGGCTCTAGGTCAGTATCTTATAGATGGTGGACGGGATTACACGGTCATTAGTGAAGAAAATCAAAAAGCTATAGCAAAGTCGATGAAATCGGCAATATTAAAAGAGTTCAAATTGAACTTGAAACGCAAATAATTGACACTACAGTCAAAGGAGAATTAAAATGTCAGAAGAAACCAACAACGCTCAGGGCGAACTCGATCAGGCTAATGGCTTAGATGAGGGTGGTAATTTAAACAGCGTCGATAAGATGCCTGAAGATAACCAACTTGCTTATGAGACCTACAAAAAAGCATTATCTCAACGTCATAAATTTAAAGAGAAAGCTGACGCTTTAGAAGCTCAACTTGAGCAGTTAAAGCAACGTGAACTCGAAGCAGAAGGTAAATCTAAGGAAAAGGCTGACTACTGGAAGAACAAAGCAACCGAACTAGAGGATAAATACCAAAAGACTCAAGCCCAATACGGCTGGAATCAGGTTAAGTCCCAATTATCTAGTGAGCTTTTAAAGAACGGTTGTGTAGATCCAGAGGTAGCAATCACACTTATTGATAAAACAGAGCTTGACAGTGTCGAAGTTAATGACGACTTCACTGTTAGCACTCAGGATTTAACGAGAATCGTTGACTCACTTAAAAGAGACCAGCGCACTCAGAAGATTCGCCTGTTTGGAGGTCCAGTTGGAGTAAATGATATGGTTCCTGCGAGTGATAATAACTTTAAGGAAAAAGAGAAAGACCTATCGCAACTAAGCAGCGATGAGTTGATCGAAGAAATGAGAAAATAGCTAAAATTATAAGGAGATAATATGGCTGCACAAAATTTAGTAAACACAAAAGCGGACCTGATTGCCGCCCTAGTTCAAAGAGAACTAAAAGAATCAGCATCACTACTAAGCTGTCTACGTGACTATTCTAGCCTAGCTGGAAAAGGTGCTAAGTCGGTTTCTATTCCTAAGTATTCAAGTTTCACGGTTCAAGATAGAGCTTTCGGAACTGCTGCTTCTGAGAATGCGCCTCTAACTGACTCTGTTGATAAGATTGATCTTGATAAAAACAAGATTGTTCTTTTCGGTTACGATGCTGCTGATGCTATGCAATCAACTACAGATTACCTAGCCGAAGCTATTCGTAGAGCTTCTTCTGCTCATGGTCGTCAAATCAATGACGATATTATTACTGAGTGGGAAAGCGTTGCTGGTCTTAATGTTAACGGTGCTGCACCTGCTGACATTACTACTGATGACATTCTCGACATGAGAGAGTTCCTAATCACTAACTTTGCAGACATGACTACTGCAAAACTTGTTATCGCTGCTGATATGGAAAAAGCTATGCTTAAACTTCCAGAATTTTCTCAGTACGATTACAGAGGAAACGGACCTTCTCCAATCGTTAACGGAATGATCGGAACTGTTTATGGTGTTCCTGTAATTCTTAACCAACAAGTTAAAGCTCAACAGGCTTTTATGGTAGCTCCAGAAGGTTCTGGTTTTGCTTTCCAAAGAAGTCCAGCCGTTGCTGAAGATCAGGCTCTAAAATATGGAACTGGTGGACGCGAAGTTGCTGTAGATTGTCTCTACGGACTAAACGGTCTTCAACTTGGTGAAGGTACTGCCGGTGTTGGTGAGTCACCTCTAATCGCTAAACTAGCTGACTAGAGTAAGTGTCTACGCTTCATAGCAAAGATTTACCCGATTATATTACGTCGGAGACCCCAGCGGGTCTTCGGCGTTCTATGTTTAAGGTGAATGCTAAATATGGGGCTAATCATCAGTTTTTTGACATCAGTCAATTTACTGACAAGAAGGGAAAGAAGAAATTCATTGCTTGGTTCTATAAGGACTTTAAAAACCTAGAGGAGCTAAACGATGCCGATTGATAAGTGCTCCTATAGGGATAGGGAGATGCAAAAATTTGTTGAATCTCCCACCAGAACAGGTGAGGCGGCGGTTGAGGTTGTGGTTGGTAATACTTCTGCAATCCCAGTTACATTTACTCAGGGTGTGCCGATAATTGAATATGGCGACATCGCATCGTTAGCATCTGGGACACTTACAACGATTCTTACTTATACAGTTCCAGTAGGTAAGACATTAGCTTTAGAGAAGATTGAAGTTTCTGGGTGTAATGTGGCTGATTATACAGTCGAAATAGATGGGGCTAACAAAGGTAAAAGAAGAACATATTTCGGTAACTTTAATGCCGATTTTGAATATAAAGGATTTCAGATAGCCACGGGGTTAGTTATCAGAGTTAGAGTAATTCACTCAAGACCCTCGGCAGGTGATTTTGACGCAACACTAGTTGGAGCATTAATATGAGTTTAGAAGAAAAGAAAAAAGAATTAGAAATAAAAAGGGTTTCTTTGGGAGTAGATGAACTTGAGTTAAGAGTTCTCGAAAGAGAGGAAGACATTAAAAGGCTTAAACAGAATATAGAAATTAGTAAAGAAAAACTCAAAGAACTTAAAGGAGAATAACAATGGCAGATCAAAACACCTCACTCCCAATTCGCACCGTAACGGCTGGCGATGTAGATATTAATATTAGTGATGCGGTAACGCCTTCACAGAAGCTAGTTGTAAATGCCGATGGCTCGATTGATACAAACTTTGCCGCCGGTTCTAAGATTATCATTACAGATGGCGTTGAGGATCTTCTCGTCAATGCAGATGGTTCAATCAATACAAACTTTCCTGCCGGAACACAGATAGAAATTACTGACGGGACGGAAACGCTTTTAGTAAATGCTGATGGCTCAATCAATGCAGTGGTAACGGCTACGGCTCTTGATATTAGACCTCTAACGAATGCTGATGTAGTAACTGTTGAAGATGGTGGTGGTTCACTTACTGTTGACGGTACGGTTGCTGCTACTCAATCTGGAACATGGGATATTGGAACAGTAACCACTCTCACGGGAATTACTAATGATGTAAATATTGCCGATGGTGGTAACTCTATCACAGTTGATGCGGTTGATTTAGACATTAGAGATTTAGATGCTGCCACAGACTCAGTGCAAGCTAATCTATTCGATGAAACAGGAACGGCATTTAGTGGAACAAACCCTCTACCAGTTGAAATGGTTTCAGATCAGGCTGGGGACGAGGTTTGTGACTATAACACAACCGCTGCCGTAGCCAAGGACGCATCGACTAATCACGATTATGTAGTAACCGCTGCTAAAACATTACTCGCAGAGAGTGTCTGGGCTTCTGGTTCTGGTAAAATGAAAGTTGAAGTTTTAAGCAATGGGACTACAATTTTTGTAGGCTTTAACTCTACCGCTAATCCAAATATTGATATTCCAATCAAAAAGATTTGCAAAACTGCTGCCACTCAAACTTTCAGAATCACCATTACTAACCTTGATAACCAAGCGCAGGATTTATACTCTACGCTTACAGGTCTTGAAGTCTAATGGGTGATATAATCGACAGAGAATCCTCAAGCCCCATCAGAATAGTTGGTGGGGACGAGGCTTTTGAGGCTGATGTAATTACTGAGGGTGGTTTTAAAAAGCTCTATGTAAAGGCTACTGCCGCGCCTCAACCTGTAGGTAATTTATTTTTTCTTCACGCTAAAAATGGTAGTGAAGAACAAATGTCCGTAGACGGTTCTACAACCGAAGTAGAATTTATTATAAATGCCGAGGCTGTAAATGATTTAATTGTAACCTCTCTTTTGTTCGAAGCTTTCGATGGCGGCTTAAAAATTGATAAGTTCTTAGGTCAAAACTCACCCCTTACAAACGGAATATTGATCGAAGTTAAATCGCAAGATGATATTTTTCAATTTCTACCTATTACAAATACTCAGGAGTTTGACTCTCATTTCTCTTTTGGTTCTGGGCGTTCTTTTTCTTTGGTTTTCGCCTCGGGCAATGACTCTATGGTAGCGAGGTTCGGGCTAGACACGCCTTTTATAATTAAAAAGCAAGGCACTTACGCCTCTGATGACTATATTAAAGTGATAATCAGAGATGATCTAGAATCTATTAGTAGTCTACAGTTTTTAGCCAGTGGGGGTAGAGAATGATAGTCATACCAGAAAGAGACTCGCAAGGGCATAACATAAGCACGTCTAACCCTTTCGCAGCTAAAGAAATAGACGGAAAGAAACTTTATAAAAGAGTTCACGGGGTAGTTGTTGATTGTGTTGTTGGTCTTAATCTTTTTGATATAATTGTTCCTTATGTAGAGGCTAAACTAAATAAAATAGAAATCATGTGGTGTCCTGAGGAATGTACTGCTGATTTTAAAGTTTATGACACACCAACAGGGACAATATCAACCGTTCCTAATTATATGTTGAATCAGTTCGGCTTTGGTATTGGTGTAGCTAAAGGCTTACATATAGAGCAATCCGAATATGACGCCGATGTTATTAAAGATATGAAACTTAGTTGTGAACTAACCACACCCACGGCTAAAAAAATATGTGTGAACTTTGTTTTAAATGAGTTGAAATGATTAAATATCTCTTCACAAATAATAAATTAATAGGCTCTCGGTTGATAAGCAAAGTGAGCAAATATAAAGGGCAAACATATTGTGAAACACCTAGTCATTTTGGCATTCTTTTCTTTGACCGTGTCGTCCTGCACAGTAACTTCGCTAACGGAGTACACTTCGAGCCATTTTATTTCTTTAAGAAGAAAAATAACATCGTCAGAGCGTTCCATAAACGGGACTGTAAGCTGTCCAGAATTGAATCGACACTCATGTTCGACCAACTCACCCAAAAGGCTTACGGGGCTTCATACGACTTCATGGCGGTTGCCTATTTTACGTTTCGCCTTGCCTTAAAGTGGTTATTTAATAGACCAATACCCGACAAAAACAAATGGGAAGTGAGCGATAAGTGGTTTTGTAATGAGCTCTTTGAAATCGTAACCGATGAAGATTTATCGATGAAAACCCCGAACGACCTTATGTTTCTACTCGAGACTTGTGGACGTTTTGACCGCTCGCAAACTTTTAAATAGGATTTAGATATGATTTTTCCAGTATTAAAATTAGAGGACATTGTTCAAGTTGACGATCAGACTAGATTAGATGCTAGAAAATCTTATACAACACCAGATGAAGCCTCTGTTACCCTAATAGAGATAGAGCCAGATACCGCACTAGGTTTCCTTGACATCACATCACAGCAATTTCTGGACTATCAATATTCCACGGACGGGGATAAGTCAGTCAGTCTCAGGATTACTACGGACGGTGCTCCTGAGACCCTCACCAAAACTTTAACGATAACCACGGCAGTGGACGACAAACTCTTTAGCTCCGATGAAGAACTGACTTCTCACGAGCCTGATATACTAGAGTATGTAAAACCAGGGCGCAACTCATTCTTAAACATTCACCGTAACGCACAAGACAGAATTTTGACATGGCTAGATGAACACCGCATCAATGATATTGACGGCAATAGGCTAACTAAAGATGCCATCGTAGATATTGAAGAAGTTAACGATTGGTCTAAATTCATGGTTCTAAGATTAATCTTTGAAGGTTTAAGCAACTCTGTAGAAGACCTATTCTCTAATAAGGCTCAAATGTATAGAGAACTTGAGGCTATCGCTCGTAATAGGTCACAAATAAGATTGGATAAAAATGGTGACGGGGATATTGACCCCACCGCTTATGATTTACGATCTTTTGGATTGGTTAGAAAATGACTTTCTATTCTGATATCAGGAAATATTTCAATAAAGAGATTCAGTCAGTAGACTCGGATCTAAAGGAATGGAAAGATGCGCTTGTTTATGACGATGCTGCTAATATACCTTCTACTTTACTCAATAACAGGTATCACATAGAGATAGGCTCCTGGTCTTCTACACCAGCTCAAGACCTATCAGTTCAAGATCAGTTCTCGGTAATCTTAACCATATTTAAGAAGGGTTTTGATGAGCCACAGGACGTTTTAGACGAGTTACTAGATAAGGCTTTATGTATTAAGGCTCAACTAATTAACCCCCAGAACGTAGAAACTTTTAAGCAAGTAAATACCTCGGCTATAGAAGCCGTTGAAAACACCTCAGGTACTGCTGGGGAGATAGATTCAACTAATGACAATATTATCAAAATAGCACTAGAATTTAACGTGAGGTTATATTTCGGTGTTATTCAATAGGAGAAAATAATGGCAAACGTACAAGGTTCAACTTTTTTACTAAGTGCTGCCGATGTCAAATGGGTCCGTAGAGAAGGGACTTGTATCGATGTCACTACAGCAGCAACATCTCAAGATGGTACTTATTTTGAGATTGACGCTCCAGACGATCATGCTGGAAACAATCAGGCTTTTTATTGCTGGTTTGATTTAGATGCTTCAAGTATTGACCCAGCACCCGCTGGAAGAACAGCTATTGAGGTAGATGTGGTTACTGGTGACACAGCAGAAGATGTGGCAACTAAATTAGCCGCAGCTTTAGATGGTAACGCTAACTTTAGAGCATCTGTAGACCCTAGCGATCTATCACAGGTTCTAGTTAAGTCTTACTATGGTGGTCCAGTTACTCAGGTAACAACTGATGGTGATACTACTTTTACATTCGTTCAAACCACAAGTGGCTTAGGTGGAGACCTGGGGAAAACATCTGGTGGTGTAGAAGTTTCAATGGAAGCTCAATCGGTAGAAATTAAATCAGATCAAACAGGTGAGCTTGTTCTTGATGAGGTTTTTACAGGCTCAAGTGTTGAGGCATCGATGTCATTCTTAGAAATGACAGCCGATAGATGGAAAACAATTGTTGGTTCTGTTACTGGTGATACTTTTACCCCAGGTGGTGGGACAGAGTTGACTGGTTATGGTGAGTCAAGATTGTATAGCTCATTCTTTGACCTAGGTGGGCAATTAATCCTTCACCCAACTAGAAAAGATGCTTCCGATAGAAGTTTTGATATTACTTTTTGGAAAGCAGCACCGAAACCTTCATCGATTAACTTCTCTGGTGAGGAGCCACAATCAATGGAAGTTACATTTACAGCACTAGCTGATAGATCAGTGGAAAGCGCGATTAGTCTCATGGCTTTTGGTGACCACGATCAAGACGTATTTATCTAAGGGATAAAATAGAGAGGAAAGATGAAATTCGAAAGAAGAAGTTTAAAGGTTAATGTTTACGGGGAGGATTATGAAATAACCTTCCCCACTGTCAAACAGTCTCAGGATTACGCAAAATCTGTTAAGGATATTGATGATTCTGAGGCTACTGGCAAACTGCTTGGCTTTTTAGATGGCTTAGGTTTACCAAAAAAAGTTTCAGAAGATATGGAGAGTGAACACCTTACTCAAATTGTCTCTGCACTGGTTCCTAGCCAAAAAAAGTAACGCCTGACATATTCTTTAAAGCTAAGTTAGCTTACTTTTATGGGTGGACAGCCGAATACGTTGAAAGCCTAGAATATGTCACTGCTTTGGAATATTTTAAAGCGATTGATGTTATAGAAGCTCAAGATTGTCTAATAAAAATGCAGGTTCAAGATTACCCACGCATGAATAAGCAATCTAGAAGCAAATTACATCGGACCATAAGTAAGAAGGCTTATCCAAAAGAGATGCAAAAAGAATTATCTTTTGAGGATTTCATAAGGAAAGTGAATGGCTGACGAACGGATTGTAATTGAACTAGATTTAGACACTGGTGAGATAACAAACAAATTCAAAAAGATTGAAGGTAAAGGTAAACAGGCTGGAAAGAAGTCTGGTAAAGCGTTTCAATCTGGCTTCAAACAAGGGATAGGACGACTTGATTTAGTTGTTGCTAATCTACAAGCCCAAGCCGTAGCTAAGTCCATTCAAGCTATTAGTTCAGCTTTTAGATCGGGAATAAATGACCTTAGAAATTTTAGCCGTGGTATCGCTGAGATTAACTCTATCCTTCCAGGTAATGATAAGCTAACCAAACAAGCCACACAGTCGCTGATAAATTTTAGTTCTCAATTTGCCACTGGAACAACAGAGCAAGCTAGAGCCTTTTATAATATCGTTTCTGCTGGTGTAAGAGGTACAGCTCAACAAATTAAAGCACTAGAAGTGGCAAACACTGCTGCCGTTGCTGGTCTTGTTGATATTGATGCTGCCGCTAAGGTTTTAGTGTCATCTGTTAATGCTTACTCTAGGAGTGGGTTAACCGCTACAAGAGCATCTGATGTTTTATTTGCTACCGTTAGAGAAGGTCAAACAACATTTAGTGAGCTGACCGATCAAGTTGGTGTTGTTGCACCCTTAGCCTCTGCTGCTGGCTTATCTTTTGATGAACTAGGTGGGGCTATCGCAGCCATCACCAAATCAGGTGTAAAAACAGATAGGGCTATCATTGGTCTTAGAGCAGTTCTTACCTCTATCGTTAAACCAGCTAGAGAGGCGAGTGACGAGGCTAAAAGGTTGGGGATTAACTTAACTCAATCGGGATTACAAGCTAAAGGTTTTGCGGGGTTTATTAGAGATATTCAACAAAGAACTGGTGGCTCTGCTGAATCAATCGCTAAATTGTTCGGAAACGTAAGAGCATTAACACCTATCCTACAACTAGCAAACTCACAAGCCGCTAACTTTGAGGATATTTTAAAAAGAACTGCCGATAGTGCTAATAATACTGCTGACGCTTTTAAGATTATTGAGCAAAACCTCGATTTCAAAATAGCTAAAAGATCACAGGAGATAAAAAACTTCGGTTTAATTATCGCCCAAACAGCACAGCAAACATTCGGCTCAGTTATATCTCAGGTTATCCCGTCTATAGAAACGATACAAAGGGGCTTTATAAACTTTGCTAAAATCACTAATAGATTTGTCATAGCACCATTAGAGCTCGTTTATAATTCTTTTAGAATAGCATTTAATGGAATCAATACCATCGTGGCGGGGGCGGTTTCACTTGTTGGTAAAGAGCTTGGTAAGTTTGGAAAAATATTAGAAGATGCTTTCGGTGTTACAAAACTAAGTGAGAACCTTAGGACTTTTGCTGAAACATCTAAAGAGGTGTTTGACCAGAATGCTAAAGGCTTAGGTGAGTCTGTTGATAATCTATTTCAAGGTACTGTTTTTGGTAAAACTGATGAGTTTATCAACAACCTAGAGACCAACCTATCTGCCGCTAAAGAAAAAATTGATACGTCTGGAATAGATGTTACTGGTGGTGGGGGTGGAGATAAGCCAGAGATTGATACAACTGGTGCAACTCAAGATGTTGTGAATTTAAGCACAGCTATTAGTCAACTAGGTTTAGGTTTTAGGTCCACTGAGGCTGAAATAAAAAAAGGTGTGGTTGGGTTATCTAAAGCCGCTGCTTTTCTAGGACAATCAATTAAAAAAGGAATCGGTCAAGGTATTGGTGCAGGGTTTGGTGCTTTTGGTGCTGCTCTAGTTAAGGGTGAAAATGCTTTAGATGCTTTTGCAAAAGCCTTTCTTGGAACATTAGGTCAAATGATGATTCAACAGGGAACAATGTTTATCCTGCAAGGTTTAGGATTCTCTGTAATACCAGGACTACAAGCTAGTGGTGGAACTCTAATCGCAACTGGTGGTGCATTAGCTATTGCTGGTGGTGCGTTAAGTGCCTTGGCTGGTGGTGGTGGAGCTGCTTCAAGTGTTGGTGCTGCGAGTGGTGCTGGTGGTGGTGGAATAGCTACTGGTCCAGAGAGTGGATTTACCGAGCAAGTAGAAGAAAGAGAAGAGCCAGGAACCGAGGTCAATCTTACAATAAATGGAGATGTGCTAGATTCTCAGGAAACTGGTACTAGAATAATTTCTCTGATTAACGATGCTTTTGAAAAAGATGGTGTAGTAATTAAAGGGGCATCATTCGCATGACGATAAAAACAAGATCAGCTTTTTATTATGTAGACGGGATAGATGCTGACTCTATCTATCTTAACTTTATAGAGCCTACACAGTTAAATATAGAACTAGCCGCTACTATGTTAGTGGGAACCTATTCAATGACTCAACTTGCAAGCGAGATCCAAAGGGGAATGAACGATGCTGGAGATAACACATACACAGTTACTTTTGATCGCAGCACTCGGGTCATGTCTATTACTGGAGACGCTTCGTTTAATCTACTCGTTACAACGGGTTCAAATTCGGGTGCCTCAGTCTTTCCTCTTATTGGCTTTACCTCTGATAAAACGGGATTAAGTACCTATGATGCTGACGAGGCTATGGGTGACGAGTATATCCCCCAGTATGCTTTTCAAGATTATAAGGCTTTTGATAATAGTGTAGAAGGAATAAGACCGTCTATAAATGAGAGTGCTAGTGGTGTGATAGAAGTTATCACCTATGGACAACGCTCCTTTATGGAGGGCAATATTAAATGGATAACCAATCGTGAGAGGTCTAAAGACTCTTTCATAAGCAATAACCCCACGGCTCTTGAAGATGTTAGAGCCTTTCTTAATTTCGCTATTACTAAACAGAATATGGAGTTTATGGAAGATATTTCAGACAGGAATACTTTTGACACCGTATTGCTAGAGAGAACGAGAAAATCAACAAAGGGAACTGGTTACGAACTTAAAGAGTTGATCGGTCAGGGTTTAGATGGTTACTTTGAAACAGGAACTTTAAGATTTAGGAAGGTAGAATAATATGGCTGTTATATATAGAGGATTATTGCCTGACGGAAGGAGTTATGTGGGCTCTACGGTAAGAAAATTCTCAACCAGACTGAATGAGCATAGATACTACTTCAAAGTTAAAAAGTATAAGATGTACAAAAACATTAACTGTGCTTTTGATGATATAGAGTGGTCAATACTCGAGGAGTGTGACGATGGTGTTGTCTGGGATAGAGAGAATTATTATATTAGAAAATTCGACTCTATTGAGAATGGTTTAAACTCTGGACTAGCGAGTAAAGGGTGTGTTGGTAGATTTGTTTCAGAGAGTGAGAAATTTATTAAAAAGAGGGCGAGAGAGTTTAGAATGCCATATTTTAAAATATCCTATAAAAACAATCCATCATATAATTTGATTAGTAATAGTTATAGTAGAGCATCTGAATTTACAGGCTTCAGTAAAGACACTGTAAGAAAAAAGATAAAATACTCGCATAGTTGTAAAAAATTTAATTATGAATATTTAAATGGGGGTGAATTATCTCAGTAAATAATGGCGCACCAGCCGATGAGAACACGTTTAACCTTGGCTTTTTATCTAGGTTAGCTGATTCAGACACTATAGGAAAGATTGACTTAAACGAGGCTTCTAGCCCTGCAATTACCGATCTTCAAGGGACCGTTAACGACCAGCGAACAGATATAGACCAAAATAGAACTGATATTGACTCCAACGATGTTGAGTTAGCCGATCATGAGTCAAGAATCTCTACCAATGAAACTGATATTTCTAACCTACAGGGTGACACTGTTGATTTAACAACAAACCAAACCGCTGCGGGTGAGAAAACATGGTCAGATGATGCCTTTTTTAGCCAAGACGTAACAATCACTGGTGACTTAACTGTAGACGGAACCACTACAACACTAAATACCGCCACGCTTGATGTAGAAGATCAAAATATAACTGTTAATAACGGTGGAAATGATGCCTCATCAGAAGGTGCGGGTTTAACAGTAGAAAGAACTGGGACTGATGGAACATTCTTATATGAAGATGCTTTAGATAATAAATTCAAGTTAGGTGCCTTAGGTTCTGAGGTAGAAGTTTCTGGTATCGTAAAAAATACCCTAGCAAACTTACAGGCTCTGGTTAATCCATCAGAATCTAATCTTTATTTTGCTACTGATACTCTAGAGACATTCAGATCAGACGGGACTCAGTTGCTACCATTTGGAACAGGTGGCGGGGGCGGTTTAGATAACTGGCTTGCGGAGGATTTCGAATCAACTCAGGCTAGTGATTTCTCCACAGGTAACTCTGCAACTTTCGAGGGTGGTGGAACTCTTGATGGTGTTTTATCAGATGAAACAACTAGCCCACTATCTAAAGACAGCTCACTAAAATATGTAGCGGGCTCTAGTTCTTTAAACGACTATTTCGCATCGCCTGTAATTGAAGTTGATTTCAAACAACAAGAAAACGATTCTGGTTTTACATTCTATTTCACATGGGACGGGACGACAGATATTGAAGCGGTGGTTTGGGACGAGACTAATTCCAGTAAGCTCAATTCTGTTTTAGATGTAATTAATACTGCCGATGGTGCTACTAGATACTCGTCAACCTTCTACCCACCCTCTACCTGCACTCAAGTTAGGTATGGATTCCATATTCTAGAGGCTCCCACTAATGGAGATGTTTTAATAGTAGATGATGTAGAATTTTCAACTAATCCTTTTACTTATAAAGAGATAATAGAAACACAGGCGTATTCATTAGAGCAACCAGGTAACGCTCTAACCAATAGGGCTAATGAAATAGAATTTAACTTGGGAACGGCAACTATAACTAATAATGGTGCTAATTTATTAAGAATAGAAGATGATTCAGCAAACACTAGAACTAAATTTATAGCTAATAGAAAAACTATTTTAAGTATAGATGCAGCCGGATTGCTCGACACTACCAATAGGTCCATAGGTTTCACTAAAAATGGAACACTTATAAGTAACGGTAGTGTGAATAGTGGAGCCAACACCTCGGCAGGACATAGTTTTGAAATTGAACTAGAGGCAGAGGATTTTGTAACTGTAACTAGCGTGACTAACAGTAGCAGTATTGGCGGTGCTAGTGTAACTAATAATGCAGACACTTTTAGGCTTAATTTTTCAGCCACCGCCACCGCAGAAAGTGTAATCACCCCCGCCCGCTCAAACATGAGTGACTGGACAGCATATACCCCGACAACTCAAGGAATAGGAACTGCCACTGATGTAAACTTACAATGGCGCAGGATTGGTGACACCTTACACGTTCAAGGCGATATTACCACTGGAACGGTTACTGGTTCAGAGTTACAAATTGGATTACCCTCTGGGTTAACAATTGACCTGCCCACTTCAAACGTAACCTATGTGGGGACAACAATTAGAGGACAAGTAACCACAGGAAATGATTTTTCTACACTAGCCACAGATGGTGACACTTTTGTTAATTTTTCAATTGTTGGCTCATCTTCATTCGACCCTTTAGTTCCACAAAACGCCAGCACTATTATAAACTCATCGGCAGAAATGAGTCTGCAATTTTCGGTTCCAATCGCAGAATGGACTAGCGATGCCCAGTTTTTAGCAGCGGTACCGGTGCAGAAGGTTTGCTATCTTAAAGATGTAAAAGCTAGTGGTGTATCTGGTGGAACTTTCACAAGTGGTTCATATCAAACTAGAACATTAAATACAATTGAAGGCGATTCTAGTATTGTGTCTCTTTCGTCCAATCAATTTACATTACCGGCAGGTAAGTATGGTATAGAAGGGAGTGCTATTGGCTATAAGGTAGATTCTCATAAGACTATTATCTATAATACTAGTGACTCAACCACAGATATAATTGGTTCTGTGGAAGAATCTGCGGCAGTTAACACTACGGGAACTAGATCATTTCTAATGGGTGAAATAGAGATAACAAGTAGTAAAACTTTTGAGCTTCGTCATAGATGCCTCACTACTCGCTCAACTAATGGTTATGGAGATTCATCTTCCTTTGGTGATAATGAGATTTATTCACAAATTAAAATTACTAAATTGAGGTAATAAAATGGGTATAGAAGAGATTAACGCTTTAGAGTTAGATGATTATAGGGAAACACTATCTCATAGGCTTTGGAATAGGTTTGACCCTCGACCAGAAGAGATGCCTGAGTTCTCAGAGGCAGAGTTAGAATCAGAATTTACGGCTTACAAATCAGAGCTGATCGCACAAGAAAACGAAAGGCTTAGGCGTAAAGATTTAGAGGATAGATTTAAAGGTTTAACCGATATGAGACAGGCGTTCCACTCTCTACACTCAGAACCTAATCCAGAACTGTGGTTAAAGAACCTTCTGTTTAGTGACCCTGCTAATGCTGAAAGTAAAATGGCAGAACTGGAATCCAAGGATATAGAGCTTCAAACCTCCCCAGAGAAAATATGGGCTGATTATTACGAGGCTCGTAATGCCGAGTATGCTAAACGAGGTGTGACCCGTGATGCGATCATGGAGGCTCAATGGGAAAAGGATATGGAAGGAAGACCAGAGAAAGCCGATGCCCTACAATTAATAAGACTAGAGGTAAAAGAATTAATCCCAAAGCCGGAGTAAACTATGGACCCATTCGTAATTATAGGAAGTGTTTTAACTGTCGTTATGAGTATAAATGCTTTCTTTTTGAAGGGTGTTTACTCAGATATGCAATACATCAAAATAGAGTTAGCTAAATTATTAACCGACCATGACAATAGCAAACTGCTAGTGTCTTCACATGAAAAAGAGTTAAAAAACCTGAGAGAAAGGCTTCACACCATTGAGGGCGCACAATCTCAGTTAATCAAATTTATAGAAGAGCATGAAGGAAGATAATGTCTCAAGAATTATCAGTAAAAGCAGAACTACTTTCACAAGAGACTAATATAGGTCAAAACATCATCTTAGAGATTGATGGTATTCCCCTTATATTTGGTGCCCAGCCTATTTTTAGGGTTTGGGAGATCGGTGAAGATGGCGTAACCATCGGACAAGCTGGTTTAACTATCGGTGGTCTTATAAAGATTCAAAACAGCCGTGATTATATCATGCTAGATGGGACCACTAATAATGTTAACCAGCAACTAGAGGTTGATTCTGGTGGTGCGGGGTCAGTAACTAAATTCTCAATTCAATTAGTAGATAAAAACCAAGAGCTCACAAGATTATTCTCACCTGGTCAAACCCTTGCTGATATTCTAGGAAAAGAAGCCACTGTTTATCTTGGCTTTAAAGGTGGATCTCATAAACAGGATTCTTTAAGATTATTCGAGGGTGTAATTGACGCTCAGGAAACTGGCTCGGGCTGGTGGAGATTAACCGTTGCCCACCCTCAAACACTTACTAGAACAAATATTTGTCAGCAAATATCAACCGAGCTTGACGGTGCTATTGACGATACACAAACGACAATATCTGTCGCATCTACTCAGGGTTATCTAGAGCCTGTTGATACGATGCGAACCCTAATAAGAATAGAAGATGAGTTAATAGAATACACGGGTATTAGTGGAAATGATTTTACAGGTTGCACCAGAGGTGTAGAGACCACACTAGCCACTGCTCACGATGATGAAACAGAACTGCAATCATACTTTATCTTTGAAGATAACCCGATAGACCTAGCTTTAAAGCTAATGCTCTCAAGAGACGGGACCCCAGCTTATGAGGGTGTAGAAATAGACAGGTTTGTTCAAACTGTAGGGTTAAGTGAAATAGAAGATGCGGTAATATTTTCCTCATTTACTTTTCAAGATGATTTTGGTCTAACCCCAGGGGACACGGTAACAATCACTGGAGCAACTAACGGGGCTAATAATGTAACCGATCAACCTATCACTGCTTTTGTGGTTGGTTCTTATGGGACCGCTGTTATCTTAGGTGGTGCTGGTCTTGTAATAGAAACAGACTCCCCCGCTGTTATGGATATTAAATCACAGTATGATGTTTTCCCAGTTACCAGGGGCGGGGTCAGTGCTGGTGCTAACATGAAACCTAAACAGGTGGACGTAGCAAGGCATCAAGAGCTTCAATCTTTATTAGTGGCTCAAATACCCGATCTAAAAGTCTATTCAGAAGGCGATGAGAACCTAAAAGAGTTTATAGTAAACGAGTTATTTAAACCTATTGGTTTTTATCAAGTTCCTAAATCCCGCTACTCGGTTAATGCTGTAATACCCCCGCTAGTAACTCAACAGCTTAAAAAGTTTGATTCTGACGCGGTTAAAAACCCTGATAAGTTAAAAATAAGACGTGGAACCAGTAAGAACTTTTATAACTCCATTGCTTTTAAGTTTAATCCTGATCCTATTAATCTGGAGAAGTTTCTATCTGGTGAGGTTGTATTCTCTCAGAGGTCTATTAATAGAATTGACACGGGAACTAAATCATTGACCATTGAGTCCAGGGGTTTAAAGGGTGATGCTGCCACTAAGAACACCGTCAAATCTTTGGCGCGAAGATTAGAGGATAGATACCAATTTGCCCCAGAAACTATTGAGGTTTCTACTAATTACAAAACAGGTTTTAATGTGGAGATTGCCGATGTGGTCCTATTTGGTGACTCAGCTCTACAGCTAACAGACATAAACGATGCTACTAGAAACTTTGTCCCTCGATTGATGGAGGTGATAAATAGAAAACTTAATTTAAAGACGGGTAATCTATCTTATGAGCTCTTAGATACCGCTGCTGGTGCTGATGGTAACTATGGCGTTATATCTCCTAACTCATTTATAGATGCTGGCTCAACCACTACTGAGATTTTTCTAAAACGATCTTTCGCTACGGGTGAGTTTGAATTTGAGAGAGAGAAGTGGACCAACTTTGTAGGGGAAGAGATATTAATTCGTTCACAAGATTGGAGCTTTCAAGAGGTAGTCACTCTGGTTAAGTTAAGTGACTCATCATTGTTTGCTTTAGAGGTCACACCAGCCCTTAGTGTTGCCCCTAGTGAAGATTATGTGGTTGACCTACCTTATTATCCCGACACGGCTAATCAGGACGACAGAAGGCTTATGAAGTCTATCCATTGTTTTTGGACACCTCGTGTCACTATTACTGCAGCTTCACCTAATAACTTTAGATTTACCGTAGATGTTTCAGATATTGATAAATTCCTGGTAGATGCCTTCGTTAGAGTTCACTCGGTTGATTTCTCAGATGACTCTGTAGAGTCTGCACTTGATGATGATGCTCAAATAGTTGAGGTGGACACTATACTAAATCAAATTGTTGTAGACAGAGATTTGAGCTTTACGCCACAATTAAATGACCAAGTTGATTTGATTGGGTTTAAAGATGGCGGTCTACCTTATCGCTTACTTTAAAGAGAGGACTCATGGCAGAGATAACACCAGCACGTTCAAATATTAGAGAAGAGGAAACAACATATAGAGCCGCTGTTTCCGAAGCCCTGTTAACTAAAGCGGGCGCATCAATCAACTTTATTAACGATTTCCAATATGACCAAAGAAGTTTCCAGTTAAATGGATCTTATGCTTTAGGTTTGGGTCAACAGGGTGCCGATCAGGTTATTCCCTTATTGTTTGACTGTGAGATTGTGGGTTATTCGTTATGGAATGGTGCTAGTGGGACAAGTGGGCAATCTACTTTTGATATTCACAGATTAACAGGTGGAGACACCGATGCAGGTTCTATTTTCTCTACCAGACCAGAGGTAGATTCTACCGCCTCAGATAACACTTACTCTATGTATGATTTTGCTAACGCTACGAGTGTTAATCTTCCAACTGGTTTTACTCACGGGGTTTTGATAACTGATGGTGAAAAACTAGATAGAGGCGATTCTTTAAGATTAGATATTGACGATGCAATGCCAGGGGCTTCTAACGCTGGCGTTTATATTTTTATTAGACCGAGGTAATTATGAGTACATATACAGGTGATGCTACGATTGTTGATGTTGTAGCGTTTAGTGCAGTAGATCCTAATCAGGGTAATAATGTTCCAGATACTGTTTATACCGTCCCCTCTGGTCAGACTGCAATTCTATCAAATATCAATATAAGTTTAGCTACCTCAGGCGGTGGTGATTTTTCCTATCAAATAGGGGCATCATCATTAACTCAGTCAGATTCTTCGATAGGCACACCTGTTGAGATTAGAGTATTTCAAAGCAATTTAATTGCTGGTTCGGGTTTTCCTAGTGGTGACAATAAATTCCTAGGAAATATTGAGGGAATTAGATTAGATGAGGGACAAACTATAAGATTAGACAGAATGAGTATAACTTGCACGATTACACTATATAACAAACCCTAGGAGGGGAATATGAAAAAAGGTTTTTTTAAGAGTAAGACATTTTGGTTTGGAGCATTAACATTTGTGGGATCTTTCGTTCCAAGTGTTCAATCATTTATCGCAGAGAACCCTGAGACTTTCGGGACTGTGTGGGGACTTCTAGCTGTTGTTCTTAGATCGGTTACAAAGTCTAAACTCGTTCTTACTGAGTAGTGATTAACTCAATCTTCAAGCTCCTAGGTTCTGCTTTAAGCATCTGGGAGCATAAAGAAAAAAACAAGTATTACGATAGCTACATAGAGCTAGAAAGGCGTTACTATGAAGAGTCTAAAAAAACTCAGCCAGATCACTCTCTTATGGACAATATTGAGCGTGAACTCTTGCTCCTCTCTAATCGCGTCAGTTCCGAAATTAAAAGATAGACGACTACGCCTGTGTCCTCAGGGTATTTGTTATAAATACGAGAAATGCGTTAAGTGGAAGAAGACCATCTTCGGTAATAAGAAGTGTAAAAAACGCGAGTATGTAACCGAGCTCTATAACCACGGCACCCCTAATTATATCAAAATCCAAACACTAAACTTCACCTGTACTGCCCCAGGTAGATTTCAGAAATAGAAGCCTGATCCCCCCTCTCAATCGGGCTTCGGGTGACGGGGAGAAATCCCCTGAGCCTCGTCCTTTCGGTAACTTACAGCTCAAATATGTATAAATCTTCACATTTGTGTGTACACAATGTGTTACAATGATTATAGAAACAAACCTGGGAGGGGTTATGACAAAAACAGAATTGAAACTTTTAAGTGATTTAGATTCTGGAAAGGTTTTCACCTCTACGCAAAAAGGGTGTTTAAGAGAATATAGAGCAGCCCGAAAACTTGTAAAAAAAGGTCTCGCTAAGATTGTTTTAGATTCGGAATTTGTAGTAGAGAAGTGCAGGGGTCTTTTTGGTGATAATAGCTATGGCGTTACTTGTCACTATTATAAGCGACTAGTTATTGAGAAGGTTTAATTTTTATATATAAACTGGAGGGGTTATGAATAATTTAAAACTAACAAATAAGGAAATCAGAGAGGTTTATAATCTTGTAATACAGGCAAGAGATAAAAGTAAAGATATTGAGTCAATTCAAAATGATAAAAGGTTAACCGCTCGCTCAAGAGATTGCCGAATAGAATCAATGAGGGAAAAGGAACAAATGTTTAGAACAATATCGAAAAAAATAAATGAGATTATAGAAAGTAATTAAAAACGGAGGGATATATGGATAAATTATTACTAATGAGTGTTTTAACCCAATTACATAAAGACTTAGAAGAAGGTGAGAATAAGCCAGTGATTGATTTAATAAAACAAATAGATGAGGAAAAACTAAGAGAATATTTAGAAAAAGAAAGAGAGGAATGGAAATAATAACTGGAGGGATTATGACAGCACAGCAAATCATAGAACTTATAAGAAAGAATTTCCCCAACGCCTCAGAGGTGGTACTAGAGGAAATCGCATCAAGACTAAAAGAGCATGAGGATTATGTTTTTCAGAGGGTCCACAAACAAGCCTACGAGGGTGGGAAAGATGTGGGTTATCGCCTTGGCTTTGCTGATGGTGAGCATAAAGAAAGAATGAATCACCTGGGGTGGTCTAATGACTAAGTTCGGACTGATCGTATTAGGTGTAAATATTTTACTAGCCCTATATATTTTCGGGGCAGCAATAGGATAAGGGAGGGATATGAAACCAATACATAAAAGCACTAATGCCCCTGACGGGGGTTATGAAATACTCTGCACCTACGAACCAGTGAATGAACAAAAATCAGGGGTGATCTTAAGACAGGACACTAAAGAATTTTGGGATTACCGCTGGAGAAACGTGACCTGTGAGAAGTGCTTAAGCTTTAAAAAAATAACGAGGGAAAAATGAGAAAAGACTTCCATTTGCATATTAGATGCGATGCGGAATTAAAAGAATACCTATCTAATCTAGGTGGTGACTCCAAGGGTGTTTATGAGCTCTACCACACACATAAGGATTTACGTCAGGCGTTAATAGATGGAGGCTTAGAATCCCTTGAGCCATCAGATCTGGTTGGGCTTGTTCGGTGCTTAGTTAACGATAAAAAACGGCTAACAATCAAACGTGGAGCCTGAGTTGTCTAAAAAAGAACGGGTTAAGGAATTTCTTGAATATGAAATCTTTAAAGAGTTAGAACCAGCCGATTATTACGACAATCATGGTCTATGGTTCCCTAAACAAAAGCCTAGGGTATTTAAAAAGGGTGAGATAGATCGGGCGTTAAAAGAAGTAGAGAAGAGGCTGACAAAAGGCGTTAATCCCGCCTAATCTAGTGCGTTGATAATTCATTTCTAATCAGGGACGATTAGTTGATGAAGAACTTCCCCCCTAAATTCATGGTTAATATTTTCGGGCTTAAAACCCCTGTGAAGGTAACTAAGAACCTAGCTCTCAATCATGGGGTTATGGGTTTATTTTCCAAACAAAAGAACGAGATCCTAATAGCCCAGGACCAAACAAAAGACGAAGCAATCCAAACCTTGCTTCATGAGTGTGGTCATGCGTTGTTCTCTAGGGTGGGAACCACTCAGGCGATAAGCCACGAGCTAGAGGAGATTATAGTGGAGCAGTATTCTATTATGATCTTTGAAAACTTTAACCTGACATTAAAGAAGAAGAAATGAACAGGTGTTCACATGGAAGGGAAATTATAATAAAGGAATGGGGGGATAAAATCTACTCTGGCTGCCATGACTGTGAAAAGGAATACGAGAACTATAGGCAGTTGGAGAGACTGATGGATAAATACCCCAATAATTATTCGATATGCTCAAACGAATCGTGCAATCACATATTTTCTAAAGTTCATGATAACTGCCACCGCTGCGGGTCTGAACCTGAGCAAATGAGTTTATAGTTTACTTATCAAGTGATTTACTAATATTATCCATAAGAGGGGCAAACTGATTTACTTTCTGTTCGTAAGTGTGTAGATACAGCTTATCCTTTTCTGAGAGTGGGGGGCTAACCCTCCCAGGAACCCCCACTTTCTTCTTTACACTCAATCAAATTAAATTTATAAAAGCCATGAAACTAGCAACTTCACACATACACACACCAGCCTTTAAAAGCTGTTTAGATAGCCTGACCCCGATTCTCTGCTAGTTTCTCGGGGTTGGGTTGTCTTATATAGGGGATAAGTTTGAAGTGGTTCAAGCACTATGAAAATGCTCACACAAATAGACTAATACAGGCATTATTATCGGAAAAAAACGGACACGAACTACACTCGATGTACTGGTTGTTTATGGGTTTGTTGTGCGGTGAGTTTAAAAAAGACACCACCGAGTTTATACTTTCAGTCGATCAAATTAGGTCGAGTTTGCACGTAGTTTACGACAAGAAAGCTCACAGATTTATGAAGGTTTTAGGTGAGTTTTCGTCAAGATTTGATCAAGATTTGTTCAATCTGGAACGAATCTCTGAAAAGTTTTATAAAATTGAAACTCCTATCATATTAGAATTAATGGGAAAAGACTTCAAAAGGACGCGGACAGACCGCGGAAGTGCCACCGCTAAGAAGAAAGAAGAAAGAATAAAGAATAAGAAAGAGAATAAGAATAAGAATATATTGTCGAGCAAAGCATCGACCATATGTGTCGAGGTAGTTGATTATTTAAATTTATTATCAGGTAAAAAATACAAATCAAGCTCCACCACAACGAGGGGTGTTATAAATGCTCGTGTTGCAGAGGGTTATGAATTAGAGGATTTTAAAACAGTAATCGACAAAAAGTGCAGAGCGTGGATTGATGATCCAAAAATGGCTAAATTTATCCGACCTCAAACATTATTCGGAAATAAGTTCGAGTCGTACTTGAACGAGCATGAGGTATTAGAGAAATCGAAGGCTCAAAAAACACAAGATGATTTAATAGAAATGTATAGGGAGTTTGATTGTGGAAATTGAAAAGGCAATTATAAGATTTTGTGCTGGTAAAAACATATCAGTGACAAAAGAAAGGGTTCAGATGCAGGCTGATTATCTAAGGGGCACCGAATATTCAGATGATAAGATCATCGATGCTATAGAGTCTCTATTTGGCGAAACCAGTTTTTTCCCTGATGCTAGTTTGATTTTAAAAAAACTAAAACCCGATTCAAATGAAATACAGATAGAAGCTCAAGGTATAGCCGATAAGATATTAGATGCTAATGGTCGATTTAGTTCCTTCGATCAAAAAGCCGCTAGAAATTTTATCGGCGAGGCTGGTTGGTTTGTGGTTGAAAGATTTGGAGGGTGGGACAGTGTCACTAATTTGACCTACTCTGAATTAAACACCGCCAGAGCGCAGCTCAGAAAAATAGCAGAGGGCGCAGTTTATGCCAAAACAAGTAATCCTAAGCTAGACTACACTAAACAAGCAAAGGTGCAATTAGAACAAAATATCGAACAAGGACTGAGATCGTTAGATTTTTCAGAGTTCACCAAATAACAACTTTACATTACGCTCAATACTTTATAGAACACCTAAAACTTAAATTCTCGGGAGGGAAACAATGGTAAACACAGTTAGCCTAGTAGGAAACCTAGGAAAAGATGCCGAACTTAAAAACACAGGAACTACACCTGTAGCAGAGTTCTCACTAGCCACTACTGAAAAGTATAACGGTCAATCAAAAACCCAATGGCATAACATTGTCCTATTTGGAAAGGTAGCCGATGCTCTTTCTCAATACCTTAAAAAAGGCAAGCAGGTTTATGTTAGCGGCTCTATCGACTATCAGAGCTGGGATAAAAAGGATGGGACAAAAGGTTACAAGACAGTAATCAAAGCCTTTCAGGTTCAACTACTAGGCTCGAAAGAAGATAGTGGTATGGACAGACAAGATCAAAAGTTCCAAGAACAAGTATCTCAAGAAATTCCATTTTAATTAACCGAGGGAGGGTAAATGATAACACTAGCAGAAATACAGCAAGAGCTTAAAGCTCCTAAGTCACAACGAAACGCCTTTGGTAAATATAATTACCGATCTTGTGAGGATATACTAACAGCGGTCAAACCCCTTTTAGGAGATTGGTCACTGGTTGTATCTGACGAGGTTGTTCTAATTGGTGAGAGGTATTACATCAAAGCCACCGCCACTCTAAGAAAACCCGCAGCACCCATGACAGATGGTAACTTTCACGAGGTCTCAGCTTTTGCTAGAGAATCTTTAACGCAGAAGGGCATGAGTGATGCGCAGCTAACTGGTAGCGCATCGAGTTACGCGAGAAAGTACGCACTCAATGGATTATTTGCGATTGATGACACCAAAGATGACGATGCAACTAACGACCACGGTAAGAAGCCCTCAGGTAAGCCTGTGAACGATTCTATCACCAAACTCAACGATAGTATCACGGTAGAACTTAAACGCCTTACAGACGATTTTAAGGACACTGACAGCCTAATCGATATTTACAAAGAATTAGGGGTAGAGAACTTTAATCAGATCCAAAACAATACACCCGCGTCAAAAGAAATGGTGCTTAAACAATTAAAAGGCATGGAGTGAAAATCCACCTAAAGAAAAACGATAAAGAAACCTATTGTGGTCGGGTACTAGCTCCTCATTGGGGATTGTTAGTTACCCAGGACCATAAAAAGGTCCAGTGTCGTATCTGTAGGGCTTTTATCGATCATAAGGAGTGGGATAATGTCTTCCATAGAATATACGATAGGGATAAATCATTAAAACGAGAATACAGGTAATATGTGATTATTGCGGTAGTGGTTTTGAGCAAATATTGGGTTATGTGAATACAAGTAGAAAGCTCGGCAGGGGTTTATATTGCTCCAATCGATGTTCTGGAAAAAGTAATGTCATATATGAGGAATGGACTACCAAAACAATTAACGGGAAACTAGTTTATCCTGACCATTATGGTAGATGGAAAGGAATGAAGTCTAGGTGTAACAATCCTGGGAATATCTCATATGTTAATTATGGAGGTAGGGGCATAAGGGTTTGTGACGAGTGGGATATTTTTAAAAACTTCTATCTATGGTGTAAAGAAACTTATTCCGTTGGAAAAACATTGGACCGGATAGATAATGATGGTCCATATTCCCCTGATAATTGCCGCTGGGCTACATGGCATGAACAGGCTAAAAATAGAAGAAAAAGGAGGACCGTTTGAGTTTGGAAATCTTTACCGTTATAAAAATGTTGCACAGCATACCAGAAATTAAAACTAGAGAAAAAATCACTTCTTGCGTGTTTTACAATCAAAAACGAGGTAGCATTAATCTTAATGAGAGATTCAAGTTTTGCAAAAACCTTCAGAAAACTAATAACAGAAAGGATTCACGAGCTAGTGAGCGATATGGAGAAGATTTCCATAAGCGACAACACGCCAGGGTACAAGCAGCGAGAAATGGACAAGAGATTGTCCATGATAAATCACAACTTTGACATCTATTGGGTTTTTTTTAAATCAATACACGGTCAAAAAGAGAGAATAATGGAGAGTTTAAATACTCTTTATCGAATACATTAAAACCTTTGGGAGGGGATATTAAACACAAATTTAAAACTATCAATAACAAAGTTATTACTCCTCAGCATTATTCGAGGTGGAGAAGTATGCTTAATAGGTGTAGAAACCCTAAAGATAAAGCATTTAAAAACTATGGAGGAAGGGGTATTTATGTTTGTGAATCGTGGTGTGTTTTTGAAAACTTCTTTAAATGGTGCCAAGAAACCTATGAACCAGATAAGACGTTAGATCGTATTGATAATGACGGTCCCTACACTCCAGATAACTGCAGGTGGGCAACAAGGTTCGAGCAACTAAAAAACAGAAGAAAGTATAATGTAGTAAATACTAGGATTTGCTCTGATGTTATTTATATGTGCAACGAAATGTCTAAAGACAGAATACCCCAAAAGGATATATGTGAACTCCTAAAAATCTCAAGAAGCACCTTGTGTAAAATAAAAAACAAATCGTATAGAGGTGGTAGGTTATGAGATGTATTATTGACTTTGAAACATCAAGTCTAAAATGTAGGTCACCTATCCAAGTTGGCTTAATAGTAATAAACGATAAATTAGAAGTGGTCAGAGAGTTTGAGAGCCTTATCAAACTAGAGGGTTATTCCACATGGGACGAAAACGCTTATGCTGTTCATGGGATAGATAGGGAGCGGTTAAAAGACGCGCCCACCACTGAGCAGGTAGCTTTAATGTTAGCTGGTATTTTCAAAGTACATGAGAGTTGGGTCCACTCTAACGAGATCATTTATCACGCCCAGGGTAATTTCGATATTCAGATATTAAACGATCTAATGATTCGAGGTGGTTTAATGGGTTCTGGTATGCCGATAAAATGGTCCACATACAACACTTTAAAAGAAGCTAGAAAACATAAACTATTTGATAAGTACGCTTTAAGTTATATCGCAGCCAAATTAGATTACGAGTATAAAGCCCACGATGCCCTATCGGATTGCAAGGCTACGCTAAAGCTTATAGAAGAAATAAGGAAATACGAATGAAAGTATTAAGTTTATTTGATGGTATGTCATGCGGACAAATTGCATTAAAAAGAATCGGGATTATTCCCGAGAAATATTACGCAGCCGAGATAGATAAGTGGGCGATTCAGATAACTCAAAAAAATTTCCCCGACACTATCCAGCTTGGTGATGTAACCGAGGTGAGTTTCCCCGAGGGTGAGATTGATTTACTTTTAGCCGGAAGCCCTTGTCAGGGATTTAGTTTCGCGGGGAAGCAGTTAAATTTCGATGATCCTAGGAGTAAGTTATTTTGGGAGTTCGTTAGAATACTAAGAGAAGCTAAACCTAAATACTTCTTATTAGAAAACGTGAAAATGAAAAAAGAATACCAGGACGTGATAAGCGAGGCGGTGGGGGTCGAGCCAATAGAAATTAATTCGGCATTGGTTTCCGCTCAAAATAGAAAGAGGTATTACTGGACCAATATTTCTAATTTTAAAACCCCAGACGATAAAAGCATAAATCTCTCCGATGTTTTAGAGTGTGGAACAGTTGATTATGTTAAGGTTTCAAAGAAGGGTGTTTATAAGAAATTCCAAAATAAAGCATCATGCTTAACTGGTGGCGCAAACTCTGGAGGGAATCATTCAGATATGGATTTAATCGGAAAACTTATCCATGTTGGGAATGCCACTGACATAAAAGGATTCGAAACCATTAAAAGAATTTATTCACAATGGGGAAAATGCCCAACACTTACCACAATGACTGGAGGACATAGACACCCGAAAATATCTATTAACGATTACGAATACAGGAGACTAACCCCCATTGAATGCGAAAGACTTCAAACCGTTCCAGATAATTACACCGAGGGGGTTTCTAATACCCAGAGATATAAAATGCTAGGCAATGGCTGGACGGTGGACGTTATTGCTCACATCTTAAAAGGTATCGAGTGAAGGCTAAATCATATTTCAAATGCCTAAGAATTATCCAATCCTCCACATATAACACTTGCTGTTTATGGGAATGGTTGTTCAAATTAAGGAATAACAAAACCCTCACTTATGAGCAGTTCCTTATCGTGGCAGAAGAGTATGATAAAAGACAAAAAGACAATCAATCTTATCAAGCAGGCATTGAGAGCGGCAACGCTCAAGTGGCATATAAGAAACGAAACCAAACAGGGTGCGAGAGTTTATATAAAAGAGGGTGAGTTTAAAAACGGTAAGCCCAAAAAAAGGGTTTATTACAAGTGTAAAATCTGCAGAGGCAATTTTAAAACAGGTGACGTGCAGGTCGATCATATCGATGAAATCGGTAAATTTACAGGGGATTGGAATGATTACATCGAGAGAATGTTTTGTGATATATCAAACCTCCAGGTTCTTTGTAAGGATTGCCATAAGAAGAAAACAAAGAAGGCAAGATGAATAAAAAAGAGATGGAAGAAAAAATAAAAGAGTTAGAGGATAAATATAAGGAAGCATTAGACGTGTTAAGGGAGATAGATAAACTGCCAATAGTTAGCTATCACTTAGAGAGATATAAACATAAGAATAGGGAGGATTATTATGGCTTGCGTAACTAATTACTGCAACGGGTGTGGACATACATGGTGGGGGGTAGCAAAACCTTGTCCTAGGTGTCAGTCAGAGGATTTCATAACTGAGTTTGATGAGTGGCAAGATCATGAGGAGGCGGGGGAATGAGTGAAACATTTGAAGAGTGGTTCAAAGAGGATGGAAATGGAGACTTTAATTACTTCTCTAGAGATTATTACGCTGGGCAATGGGCACCGTTGATTAAACATGCTTGGAACCACCAACAAAAGAAAATAGTAGCCCTCCAAGCCGAGGTGGACGCTTTAAGAAATAACAATAAAGAATTACTAGACCAAAGGTTCGAGCTTATGGATAAGGTTGGAACCCTCACCTCTCAACTAGAAAAGCTTACTAAGTGTAGTTTGAACCATTACGAGGACAATAGAAATTGTATTACAGAAAGGATAACTAACTTATGCCAAGGCTGTAAGAATAAAAAACTACTGGAGGCAGGGGAATGAATTGTTTAATTTGCGGAAAGTATGCAGGTGAAAACGCTCATGCTACCTGTGTGGTTAAACTCAAGAATAATCACGCCAAGGCTGAGGAAGGTTTAGAGATAATCGCAAGTCACCCAGAGGGTGAAAATAAAAGTGCGGTCTATATGAAAGCAACCGCCCGTGAATATTTTAAAGATAAGGAGACAGGGGAATGAGTGAAGAAACGCAAGCAATAACAATAGAAGAATACAAGGAATATATCCAACTCAAAGACCAACTCGCCAATACTGAGAAGGTTATAGAGGAATATAACAAAAACGTGGATTATTACCAGAGTGAGCTTGCAGGGTCATGGTTAACTATAAGGGAAACCGCCCGAGAATACTTTAAGAATAAGGAGGATAAGTGAAATCAACAAAGATCAAAAAGACAGATACTGAAAATAATCGAAAGAGAATACTAAAAACGATAAGCGTCAAAGAAATGACAATAAACGAGTGTATAGATAAAATGTTTAAGTCTGATATTAGAACAGGCAAGATTAATCAACGCAACTGGCGTTACTATGTTCACTTAAATAAGCTATTTGACCCTATGAGAAGGGCTGGGTTATTAGAAGTAGTCGGATCTAAAATAGGTGAGACTAATAAACTAGAAAAAGTATGGAGAAGGTTAGATGTTTGATTGCTTTAAAAAAGATTATTCAAAACCAAGTAAACCAGTAGAGTCCCACGGGGAAGGCGAACCATTTAAGCCCGTCTGGGGATTTATTAACCCTCACTTAAAAAACGCAGGGGGAGCTATGCACCCTCAGAAGAAGGTGGACGAATACCGTTATGGCGTAATGATGAAAAACCACCACGACTACCCACTAGAGTTTAGAGATGATGGCGGGGTTTACGGTGCAGCTAAAAGACTAATAAAACATGGGTGTAATGCCTCGGTAGAGAGTCATAAGAATGCCTATAATAAAAAAGTTAACGGTATGGAGATTCTCGTGCTCAAAAACGATCGCCTCTCTATTGAGTATGCTGAAATGTTTATAGAAGAGTTTAGGGTAATGTTCCCAGGTGTTCCGATCAGGGGGATTAAGCAGAAATCTAAAGGTGATAGGGGTGCAAAGAATTTAATAGATGCTAAACGCGCTGGAATGGATATAGCACTATTAACAGAGGATTTCTTTATCGACTCACATTGGATTGCCCCTCAGAAGCTGGCTGAGTTTTATAAACGTGTACTTAATTAATGGCGAGAAATAAAGAATTGGCTAAATCTCATCGTGGGAAACCTTGTATAGTTTGTGGTGACCCAGGTGAGGGAGATCATATAAAAAACTACGCTGGAAACCCTGATAACGATGTTCCCGTTAATGTTTGGACCCTATGCAGGTTTCATCATATAGAGAAGGGTTGGTCACTGAATGATTTTGTGGTCAATTATAAATTAGAGGGTGAGCTACAGTCCAGGGGGTTTGAGTTTAGTGATTTATCTAATAAATGGATAAGACCACTCAAGTAATCTAATTTGACATACCTATTTAATGCCTTGAAACTTTAATTTGTGATTAAGAAAAAAGAAAAGGTGTATATCTCATTCAATCAATTCTCTGATAACAGGAAGAAGTATCTTCAAAAGTTAGTGTCAGGGGAAATAGAAATCTATCTCATTAGTAATGACTACCCACCTTTGAAATTATGTTTAGCCGAACTTAGTTAGAAGGGAGCTAAAATTGAACTCGAAAAGGATATTGGTTCTCAATGATGTTCATGCGCCCTTCCATGATTCAAAGCTAATAACCATAGAGGGTAGAGGTTTAGTTCTCGATGTTGCTAAAGATATAAACGTAGATGAAATTATAATTAATGGTGACCTTTTAGATTTTTACTCCATTAATAGCCACGGTGCTAAACACCCCGATATTCAACAAAAGCTAGAAGATGAACTGATCTGGGGAAGAGAGTTCATCGAACACCTAAGAAATCGCTTCAACTGTAAAATTACATTTATATTTGGGAACCACGAATGGAGATTAGATCGCTTTATATTAAACAATGCCCCTATGGTTTGGGGGTTATTGAGTCTTAAAAACTTCATGGAGCTAGAAAGATTTGAAATAGATTATTTGGAGTATAACGATGCCTATAGAGTACATGATAGTAATTTGTTTATTCAACATTCTCCACCATCTTACGGTGTTAATGGTGCTAGAACTTCACTACTTAAAAAACTCGACTCTTCACATATCTACGGCTGTACTCATCGTATGCAACACGCTGCTGTTACTGGACATAGTGGTGAACTATACAACGCCTGGTTCAATGGGTGGCTGGGTTCCGTAGATGAAACTCAAGAGCATAAAAGGGTTTTCTCGTATGCTAAGGGGCATGAGAATTGGCAGAAGTGCTTCTCTATAGTTAATTTAATAGACGATAGGGAATATCACGTCCAGCAGGTTCCCATAATAAATAACAGATGCGTAGTTGACGGGCAACTTTATGAGGCTTAGTTATGTGGTCGTGGTTGTTTTATTTGCTCAATGTGTTATCGCTCCCTCAAAAGATGTCAGATGGAACTACAAGGAATGTCTTATCACTGAGTACCAAAACATCGACGGGGTTACTTTCGAAACCTGTTACTTATACTCGGACTAAGGTCTACATTGTTGACTTTCAAAGGAAAAGGTTGGTTAATATAACTTATTACATAAACTCTTAGGGAGTAGATATGGCTCAGGGTCACATACCGATAACACAATGGTCAGAAATACCAAATCATAGCGATTATTTAATATCTAGCTGTGGCAACGTCTTAAGCCTAAAAAGATCAAAACCCTTACTTAGAAGCCAAACACTAGATAATTGGAACTATAAGCAATTATCCTTATCTAAAGATGGTAAAAAAAATACATATAGAACACACTGTTTAGTGGCGAACTCTTATATCCAAAAAATTCCTAAAGGTATGCAGGTTAACCATAAAGACGGTGTAAAGGCTAATAACTCTTTATCAAACCTAGAGATCGTAACACCAAAAGAAAATACCCGTCACGCTATAGAGGGTGGGCTAAAGGGTAGCTATTTTAAAAATACAATAAGCAAAGAAACCGCAGATAATATAAAAGAAAAACTACTTTTGGGTTGCAGCGTTCGCGAGATTGCCGAATCATTAAATGTTAACACGGGGATAGTTTCTCAAATTAAATATGGTAGAACATGGAAAACTTAGTTAAAACCGAAATCAAATCTAAAGAAATCCAGTTTGTAAAAACATCAGAGCTAATCCCTTACGATAAAAACATGAACAAACACACCCCCGATCAGATAGATAGGCTGTGTAAGCTCATTGAATACCAGGGTTTTCGTGACCCGCTTATCGTTCAGTTGGGAACCAATAGGGTGGCTTGCGGTCATGGCAGATTAGAGGCGGCAAAGAAACTAGGAATGGCAGAGGTGCCAGTTATCCTCCAAGAGTTTGAATCGGAGGAACAATTCTATTCTTTTGTTGTGAGTCATAACGCAATAGCAGAATGGTCAGCATTAGACCTGGGGCAAATAAATACAGATATAATTGACCTTGGACCAGATCTTGATATTGATTTATTAGGGATTAAAGACTTTGTGTTAGAGCCTATTGAGAAGTTTGAGCCTCAGTCAGATGAGGACGCTGTGCCAGAGGTTGAACACCCTATTACGAGAAAAGGGGATGTTTGGCTTCTGGGGAATCATCGAGTGATGTGTGGTGATTCGACAATGATTGATGATGTTGAGAAGTTAATGGCGGGGGAGAAGATAGACCTTATTCACACCGACCCGCCTTATGGAATAAAGGAAGATGCTTCAAAAAGAATAACTAGAGAGACGAATAGTTTAGCTAAATCCAACAGTCATTTGGTTAATTTTAACGATGAAAATACCGATTGCGCTATAGATGCTTTTAATTTGTGCGAAGGATTTAATATAAAAAATCAGGTGTGGTGGGGGGCTAATTATTATTGCCAATCACTCCCTGAGACAGCTAATTGGATAATCTGGGACAAGCGTGTCGAGGAAAAGCAAAAGGATAACAATTCCGACTGTGAGTTAGCATGGGTAAAATCTAAATGGAATAGTGCTAGAATATTTAGGCACTTATGGAAAGGGTTAATTAAGGATAGTGAGCATGGACAGAAAAGAGTTCACCCAACACAGAAACCTGTCGCCTTGGCTGAATGGTGTATCGATTTTTTCAAGGAAGATATTGAAAACGTCATGGATTTATTTGGCGGCAGTGGTTCTACACTGATAGCCTGTGAGGTGAAAAACAAAAAATGTTACATGATGGAGTTTACCGAACACTACTGCGATGTAATTGTAAAGCGATGGGAAGAATACACCGGAAATAAAGCAACCCTAGAATCCACAGGTCAGACTTATACTGAGCTAAAGGTTGAGAGAGATGGCGCGCCCTCGTAAAGAATTAGAAGATATTAAAATAAGCAGAAGTGATTTTAACGAGCACATGGTTAATGTTGCAGTTAAAAAACAAATACCATTATGGATAGCAGAAGAGATTATTCCGAGTATTAATAATGAGCAAAGCAAGAGAATAACCGAGGCTGCAACGAGGTTTGGTGAAGTTGATTATCTATGCAAAATTTTCCCAGAATTAAAAAATAAGATAAAGTACAGATATGAGACCCCAAGGGAAAAATCAGACAGAACGATGTTTAGAGACAGATTAAGAACTCTGGTCAGGTGCAATCTCGAATCGAACGGTATTATAGTCAGGAGTATGACCGAATCAATGATCGAGTTTATACTAGGTTACAAGATCAATGATCTGATGACACACCTCGAATCCCAGTTTACCGCAAAAATGGAGTGGAAAACACAGGGTAGTGTTTGGCATTTAGATCATATTTACCCGTGCGCAAAACTAAGATTTGAATCGGTACATGATAGTAATTTCATAAAGTTATGGTCAATGGATAATCTGAGACCACTTTGTAAATACGAGAACATTAAAAAGGGTTCAAAAATAATCGAGTGCGGTGAATAATGGCAAAAAAGCAATTAGACTATTCAGCATTAGATGCCTTGCTTCAATTCAAAACAACTAAAAGGTTTTGCGCTGACTATCTTGGTGTCTCAGAGGACACCATCGAAAGAAGATTGAAGGAAGATCATAACTCCACATTTAAAGAATATCACCAACTCAAAATGGGTAGGACAGCAGTAAACCTACAACAGAAAGCGATAGAGCAAGCCCTGAAGGGAAATACAACCATGATGATCTTCTGTCTTAAAAACCTCGCGGGCTGGGCTGATAAACAAGAGATTCAACAAACCACCGAATCAGTTGTTATCCAATACAATGCAGAAGAAGGCGATGTAGAAACCTTCTAATGGAAGTTAACCTACTCTCCCACCAGGCGGCAGCACTTAAATCTGAAAAGAAATACACCGCTTTAATTAGTGGCATCGGTGCTGGAAAAACATGGACGGGAGTGCATTGGGTTATTAAGCGATCTAAGTCTCACCCTAAATCACTGGGGTTTATTGGGGCTAACACTTTCGGACAGCTTCGAAACTCAACTTTAGCTGCTGTATTCAACGAGCTAACCAGACTATCAATCCCATTTAGCTATAATCAATCATCAGGCATTTTAGAAGTCATGGGTAAAAAATGGCTTTGTAAATCAATGGATAACTTCGATGTTTTAAGGGGTATTGAAGTGGGTGAGATATGGCTAGATGAGTGCGCTTATATGAAGGAAGAAGCGTTTAAAGTTATAATGGGTAGGCTTAGGGATAACCGTGGCTCTTTAACTATGTTCCTAACATCTACCCCTAAAGGTTATAATTGGTGCTATCACTATCTACACCCAGAAGGCGATAATATACTAAATGACTCAATAGCTATTAGAGCTCACTCTAGTGCTAACAAATTCCTTCCAGACGGCTATATCGATTCCCTGGAGAGTCAATTCGATAGCAAGCTTCTCGCTCAAGAGCTTTCGGGGGACTTCATAAATGTTTCTACTGGGGTTATTTACTATGCCTTTGATCGCAACATTAACGTAAAAGATTTAAAGCATAACCCTAACTACCCTATATGGGTGGGAATGGACTTTAACCCTCATAAAATGTCAGCAGTAATCGGTCAGGTAATAGATAATGTCCTGTATGTGTTCGATGAGATTTTTGACACTACAATTGGCTCTAACACCGAGAAGATATGTAAAGAACTAATAATGAGGTATGGTAATAATCTAACCATAGTTCCCGACTCTACAGGTAAGAAGGCAACGTCAAACGCCTCTAGGTCAGATATTCAAATCCTAAAGGACTATAATTTCAATGTTAAGGCTCTTACCAATCCTTTCAGAGTTGACAGATATGCCTCGGTTAACGGAGCATTTAGTAAAGAAAAAGTGGTCATAGGTTCAAAACTAAAACATTTACCTAAGGATTTAGAGTCAGTGAGTTATAAAGAAGGAACAGATAAGCCCGATGTCTCCGATCCTAACCACGGTCACATGACCGATGCTTTTGGCTATCTTGTTTATAGAACCGTAAACCCA